>ENA-OWPA01000518-OWPA01000518.1-bioreactor-metagenome-genome-assembly--contig:-NODE-518-length-49447-cov-4.711951_pt1 | contig 49447 bp, 35 predicted proteins | sample MGYA00238139_ERZ651803 | MGnify/ENA primary metagenome ERZ651803 (study PRJEB26909, sample SAMN07631231) | bioreactor metagenome | isolation source: Switchgrass digestor | place: USA: Dartmouth...
TCGGGACTTTATTATTATCATTTAGCGGATAACACAAATGAAAAACTGGTCAGCCGGGATGGGGTTGAAATTATTGGATTAGTTGAAGATGGCTGCATATATAGCTTTTATGATAATGGACAAAAACTACTGTATCATTATGACCGAACCACAGGTAAATCCACACCTATATCATCCCGAGCGAAATTTTGTGTAACTTACGGGGATAAAATTCTATATGTCAACCCTGAGGATAATGATCATATATACCAAATGGATTCAAATGGCAATAATTCAATCTCTATAATACCTAAGCATGGTTCTGACCTGCAAATATCTAACGGATGGCTTTACATTGTTGGCTCTGGTTATTCTGATTACAGGAATTATTTTCGTTATAATTTGGAAACAGGTGTAATTGAAACATTGCCGGAGAGCTTTTCAGGAAAAATCATTGGCTCGAACGAGTAGATAAATAACTTACGGCATACGCCGGAAGCTATTTATGGTAATTTACAGTACAATATAGCCAACCAAGGTTTTTCCGTATAAGCTAGGAAAATCCGTCGTGGAAGCAATCTTAACAATACCATCATCATCCGAAAGCTCGTTATTTCTATCCGCATTTGCCTCAGTATAGTAGACGGTGGATCCCACGACATCTTCAATGAAGACAACATGTCCATTTTTGCTATCCGAAAAACATGCTATCGCATTTTTCATAGGATATACTGTGCTGGGTTGTTTGCTTGAATATCCGCTGATAGCATTGCTGTACCAGTTTTTGGCATTATTGTCTCCATTAAACCTTATGGACCTACCACACTTTTCTAGAGCTCTTCCCCAGCAAAACCAAGTGCATTGGCCTACCAAAGTAGGATCTGACTGATAATACCAGTTCTTGCTAAAGTAACATTCTCCATAAATGTTCATATCGGACGGACGCTCACCAACGACCAATTGTGGTGTAATAGGCGTCGCAGTTAAATAATCTGCGTAAAAATATGCTCGCTTCTTTTGGGAAGTACCTGTTATGGTATACTCAATAAACGCATAGTTGTTAATCTTCTGACCAAGATAGATGACTGTTTCCCCTCTGGAGACTGAACCGGCCTCCACATATCCGGTTGACCCAGGCCCTGTGTAAGTTGTAGCGCTGGTTAACACATACCTGGTATAATTCTGAACGGTGATTGTTGACACCGACTCGGTAATATTTACTGTATCAGTGCGAACATATCCCCTTTTCTTTTTACTGGTACCGGTAACACTGTACTCGATATGAGTCCAGTCCCCTTCTTTCCATAAGGCGGTTACAGTTTCACCACTAGACACGCTGCCCACCGAGGGATAGATACTGGTGCTAGGACCGTAATAGACGGTCTGAGCAGATTTCATTGTTGACATAATCTCACTCCTTATTTCATAATATTTGTTATTCTCAAATCTGAATAAACTGGACGTAACGATATATACAGGCTTGTCTAGGACCAGATATACCGATTCATGCTTTCGAATAACTTCAATTATTAAAGAGTAGAAATATTTATATTTGTAAATCTCATATCTTTATTTTTTAAATATTGAAATTATAAGAATGCAAATCATGAAAGATGGTCTATTTATGGCATATTTACATAAATTGATAATCGGTTTTGTATTTCAAGCTTTTATTCTGATTAATGATATAAAGAAGAGTACTTGAAAACGTCGAAGGCCCATTGGGTTATGCGGAGGTTTCCTCAAAGCAAAAGAAAGAAATGGCCTACGAGGTCTAAAAACTGTAATTTTATCGCAGTGTCCCAATCAATAATTGCTATATAGTTTAAGAATGAATTCAGCTAATAATGCATGTATTGATTGTTATGTGTTTTGAATCTTTTCGAAACAGCAATCATCCATTTCAATTAGCTGAATTCAAACCGATTTTATATAGTTTGAGTGTTGCATATTATACATTTTGTTGTCTATTATATTATGAAACGTTTTAAGTAGTTTCCAAAAGATTATTAAAACTGATGAAAGGTGGGATTACTATTTTTAAAAAATCCATTTGCATTGTACTGCTTTTGGCTATGACGTTATTATGCGGTTGTACGGATGGTAAGAAATCAGCAGCAATACCCGATACTTCGAAACTCGAAGATACTGAAGCTTCTGATACTTCAAAATCTGAAAGTACCAATGTTCCCGGCAGATCGTCCCAACCAGTTGAGAACTCAGAAAGTCAAGTGCCTGCTTTTATAGAGGAAATTAAAAATCTATCTGATGGAGAACTGTTGTACAACTACATCAATGGACTAGAGGTTGCATTGATACGCGAAAGTGAACTGATCTTTGAAGACCCGGATGAAATCCCCTCGGAAACCTTATATATGTTTTTCCTGTATTCTCTGGATACGTCTAACTATTATGAAGAGTACGAAAAGCTGTGGTATAACGAAAATGACAATAAGTTTCATATACCAATAAAAGATATAAAGGCTCATCTTGATTGCTACTTTGAGCATTACTCTTTGGACCCTACAAAAATCTATGGTTATTCCGCAACGGAAAATGCGGTTCTTACTAATACGATAACAGGATTTGGAGGGGATGTCTGGACCAAGGTCAAGGATAAGAAGTTTGATTATGATCAATTAACGTTAGTTGTTGACTTTTATGAGGACGGCAGTTTCCAAAAGATTATTGAAACTAAGGAATATGTTTTTCGCTTCTATGAAACTGGTTATTATCTGTTAGCGGTAACGAAAAAATAATTACGCAAAAGCAGGGGGATTTTCTCCCCCCTACTTTTGATTTTCACACTAAGGCTAATCATTTAATTATAATACAATGTAACCATATGCCGTTCTGCCAACGGGGAAATTAGACTTGGTTGTTTTTTGACGACGCCATCTATTCCGCCAACATTGGCTTCAGTGTAATAAACATCGTTTCCATCGACAAGCTCAATAAAAATAACATGCCCAGCCGAAGTTGCTCCGCTGCAAGACCAGATAGAGTTTGTTACCGGTCCGAGGGAAGCATCTCTTTTGCCTACATTTGACGCTGATGTATTGATGTCTTCATACCACTCCCCTCCGTTATTTGAGCCGTATATTTATATTATAAAGTTACAGGTGCAGTAACAGTTCTTGATGTTTTATATCGATAATATTTATATGTATAATACATCATTTTACAAAATAAATATTTGTAGTATACGGGCGGAAAAAAGTAATACTTATAGTCTATTTTACGTCTTAAAGAAAGCCTGTAGTATATTAGTGGAGGTGTAAATTTATGTTAGATATTGCAATAATAGTTGGAGAAAGAGTGCGACACTATAGAAACAAAGCCGGATTTAGCCAGGATGCACTAGCACAAAAAGCAGGATTGCATTATACATACATCGGACAAATTGAACGCGGAGAGAAAAACGCCACCATAGAAAGCATATCCAAAATTGCGAGCGCGTTACAGGTACCGCTTGAAGTCCTATTTAAAAACATAGTCACTGGCAATACAGATAACCCATTCGCTTCCGAAGCTTATAGCCTAATTAGCAGCTTGCCGCTTACGGAGCAGAAGATGCTTCTTGATCTTATTAAACAAATCATTGCATATAAAAATTCATGAAGGCAGCTCATTTTATCTGAGTGCCTTTTAGCTGCACAAAGAGGAGTACTACTGCTTATGATAGGGTTTTTATCAGTACAGCTTAACGATGACGATAAAAATTTCATGCTTGATTTATACAAAAACTACTATAGCCTGGTCTGGAAAACGATTTTCAGTATAACACACAGTACCGAAGATATTGAAGATTTAATAAACGATGTTTTTATAAAGTTAATAGAAAAAATATCATTAATTCGCTCTTTTGATTGTCCCAAGATGACTTGTTATGTTGTCTATACTACGAGAAGCGTTTCTATAAACTATATTAAGCATAAAAAGGTTGAAACTAAGCATATTTACTATATTGAAAATACAGATGTGACAAAAGGCTTGGACAATAATGAAAATGAATCCGAAGCACGGCTTATTCGGCAGGAAGAAATAGAATTATTAGCTGATGCGATAACCAAGCTCCCTCAAGGACAAAAAGACCTGCTATATTTTAAATACATGCTTGATATGAGCGATCAAGATATAGCCCAAATACTGGGTATAGCTCCAAACAGCGTTCGGCAATACCTTACACGCGCCCGACGTAATGCTAAAAGCCTCATGGAAAGGGGAGTGTGTAATGATGTCGAGTAACAACACAGATAAAATCAAAGAGCTTGATGAATTATATGAAGACGGGTTATTCCGCCTGGTAATGAATGATGTGGCTGAAAAAGAGGGGAAAATTCTGTGTGAAGAAAACGAACGGCTTAAAAGCGATCCGGAAAATCTGCCTTCTCAGGAGAACGTTGATAGATTTGCCAAGCGATTAGATTCATATTTAAAAAAAGCAAAAAAAGATCAAAAAAGTCAAAGCACATCGAACAGATTTTCCGGCGTAGCTGTTGCATTGTTGGTTTTGGTTATTATATTTGCTACCATGATATTGACCGTCCAAGCATTGCGTATTCAGGTTTTGAATTTTTTGATAAGTATTGAGCCTAACTTTACATCGCTTCAACTAAATGTGAATAGTGGTGATCAAGGCAATGGACAATGGATAGTAAACTGGATAAATACATATGTCCCAATGTATATACCTGGGGGTTATGAAGTAAGCAGTATTTCTTATTCTGACTATGCAAGGAAAATCATGTATATTAAACAGGAAGATAATTCCTCCATTATTTACATCCAATACGATTCAAAAAATTGTGTATTTATTGATACAGAGAATTCTTTATTTGTAGAAAAGGTTAGAATTAATGGCCAGGACGGAATACTGTCAGTCAAGGATTCCATAATTTCCGTAGTATGGACAACAGATGATCATCTTTTTATTATTCAGGGTCAAGTGAGCAAAGATGAGGCAGTAAAAATGGCTGAAAGTGTCAAACTCGTAAAATAATGATTTTGAAGGAACTTACTTTTCATCATTTTCCTTTAGTTTCTCTATGACATCCTTTATTTTTTGTGGAAATGGGAGTCCCATTTTGCCTGTATTTTCGAGGATGCTGATACCTTCATTTGATAAATAGAACATAATAAGTAACGTTCTCAAAGCGCTTCCGGAACCAAGTATATATTGATCAATGATATTACCCATTGAAACAAGTATGAATATCAGAATCTTTTTGCATATGCCCTTAAAGCCTATTTCACTTGACACTTTTTTGTTGTGAATAGCAAGCAATACTCCGGTAATATAATCCATTGCGACAAAAGAGATTAACGCGTAGATAAGGGAATCAAACCCTCCAAATAGCCATCCTAATATACCTCCTAGAGTTGCAAAAGTAATCTTGTAATTGTTTAAAAATGAGTTCATGATCTCGCCTGCCATTTCAGCTCGTTCGAAAACAGCAGCTTTAACTTTTCTAAGGCTCTCTTCTTCATTTGATTGACAGCTTGTCTAGAAATTCCATAAGCTGATGCAACTTCCTTTACGGTATAACCGAAGCAAAAAATCATTTTTATAACCGACAGCTCTGCAGCAGTTAACATCATGTTGTGTATATCCGGCAACTCGTGATGGAAGTATTCATCATATGTTGAAGATAAAACATCAGCATAATAAAGCTCATTATCGCTTAGCTCCGAAAAAGATATATAGACTTTAAGTTTTTTTATGCCAATTAGCTTTTTAATATAGCTGGCACGGATGGAGGTGCAGATGTAAGATACTATACATCCTTCGCTTTTATTATAGATATGATCAAGTTGTAGGTTATGGATTAGTTCAATGAAATCAACCAGAAGATCATTATAAGCGTCCTCGTAGTATAGCTTATAAGCATATTTTCTGAGCAAGGGATCAAACTTTTTTATCAGCAATAAAGTTGCATTTTCATTGCCTTCCTGTGATTTTGTGATTAAGTCAATAGTCATTAATCATCCCACCTTTCGATTACTAAAGAGATGGGATGTAAAAATTTGTAAACATAAAAGTGGATTATATCTAATATTTCTTCATGCTTGTCCACCTTTATCTTTAAAAACAAAGCAGGAAATCACGAGAGTTAATTTGCAAATCCTGCATTTGACTTATATCTATATAATGGTAGAGTAGTCAATTATCATGAACTTAGTTCCAAATGTTTCCTTCTATAAAATAAGACAACCATTTGCACATATTGTAACATTAAAAGTAAAAATTTACCCTTTTATAGACGGTGAGACAATTTGTCTATTTAGGTGTCTTTGATATTATAGTGGAGTTTTATAGCTAAATGACTAAATAAAGCTTCTGCTGCTGTCCTGTTGGGAGAAACCTTCGCATGGAACAATAAAAAAGGTTTTTACCAGACGGTATCTTTCTACATGTCACATTAATAGGCCTGTTGATATCTGAATAGATTAAAAAAACAGAGAGTACGCTAACCCTTTTACAACAGGATTTCTCCCTTTATGGGAGTACGTCCTATACAACTTCGTGTAATCTAATTCCTCCAATATTTGGCTTGGCAGCCTCACTGAATCATTCACTGGGAAAGAATTCCTGTTGCGATTGGCAGAACTAATTGAATTGATCCGCTATTTTTGGTATAACCTTGTTGCAATAATATTGTTTTCACAACTATATTTTTCCGCATTTGACAGGTCCTCTGAACCTGTCTTTTGTGTTATATGGCACAGAAAAGGGGCTAATCTCAAATTTTATTTTGAGACAGCCCCTTTTTATAAGGGAAGTTGTTATAACTTCCAACCTCCACCACCCAATGAACTACTTTCATCGGAGTCACAGCTCACGCCGTTAATAGTAATGCTTTTAATCTGGCGCAAGTTCCATGTCTTGCCATCAAGGTAGGATTGATACCCTCTCCATCCTGTTGACATGGAAAGCCATGAAAATTGTGCAAGATTCTTGGTATCTTTTATATATTGACACACGGCGCCAGAGCCGTATACTCCGATCTTGTACTCTCCGCCAAGATTAGTAAATACCTGTTTGATAGCGGTGAAATAATCGAGGATACCTCCTTTTACCTCAGAATCTTCGGCATCATAATCCACTGCGAAATAAATAGGAGTGCCGGATGGCTGCTTTATGGTGTTTTTAGCATAGTTGTATGCAGCTTTGCCATCAGCAGTACCATAAGATGTGTTGAAATACTTGTAATCGTTGTTAAAGTCTTGAAAAACAGATACTACATAGAGGCCGTTATCTGAAATGCGTTGTGCCTCATCACGCGTCATAACCTTATCTAAGGACGTGTTTGTTGCGTAATAGCGTATTGCAAAAGTGTAGCCAGCTTTCTTTGCAGCATCAAGAGTAGCCTGCGTTAACGGTGTATAAGAGTCAAATCCATTTGCCATAAAATTCGTCTCCTTTCTTAGTATGATTGGTTGTTATCAGTAAAGGGCGTTATCGACTGCAGAAGCATTGCCCAATTCTTCTGCGCCGACTGACAACTACCACCTTGTCCCGTTTACCGGGTACACTATATAAAGAGACGCAATTATGCTATTTGTAAACAATAAAATTTAATTTTTAATGGTTCATGGATAAGGCTGAAGATTCACAAAATCACTGATCAGATATAAACAGAACTAACTTAGGTTTAGCTCTAATTTATAATTTCGTTGGTCTCATTTACGATGATTATCCCGCATAGCATCTTTCTCATCGTATCCAGGTTTAGAATAATACTACAGGGAATAACTAAAGAAACTGCTTTCATATAAAAATAGATTTTTACTTTCTACGGGTTGCGAACAGGCCTTTAAAGTGTCATAATCCCATACGGGCGTTACAGTATTTCCATTTATCTCATATATTTTTACGTTCTCTCTGCCTAGAGCCGCTGGCTCCATATAATGTTATTTCTATCAGCCGTATACCTTTTTCCACTTTATCTCCAAATTGTTTAACCGCCTTTATTAAGGCTATATTCATATAGAGCCTCTACTTTCAAACCGATGCTATACCCCATGATAGCTTCTTCTCCTGCACTTTCTATAGCTTGGATCGGATTAACCTACAAACCTATTACCACTAGTATGCGTGGTAATATGATAATACCTTTCATAACTGAACTATTATTGGTTGATATTCACTGTCATATACCCATGTTCTACCATAGTCCGATGTGGTATAGCGTATTGCGATCTCTCTGTCTTGTTCATTATCACGCAGAATGACCGGCAGCACACCGTTAGCACCATGAAAGGAAGGGGATAACGGGATTGCATATGAGTAAATATAAGATTCGGGTATGGAAATGTCACACTTTTCCCATGTTTTTCCGCCGTCCTCAGTGCGGTATACAACAGGATTAATTTCATTTACGTAACGGAAGCAAATAAATCCGATCTTATTATTTGCAAAACCGGCACCAGTGATAACATGGTCATAGATTTTGTTGAGGTTGCCCGTTTCGGTCCATGTTTTGCCTCCGTCTGCTGTCAGATAGATATAATGGTACTGATGCCCAGTTGAAACCGAGCCGCCGAGGACAAGCCAGCCATCTTTGCGTGTTGTAAATCCAATCAATTTGTCGTAAAAAAAATCTTTCTTTGTTTCTGTCCCCTCAACAGGATATGTGTTCCAAGTCTGCCCCATATCATCGCTTATAAGTACTTCAACCTTTCCCGGGTTATTCAAGCTGTGATATGCAACAGCGGTTTTTTCCTTTGAAACATAAATGCCTATTTGCTCCTGAGCTGCCGGGTCGCTTGGATCAATCGTCAGAGGCACTTCTGCCGACACCGCTCCTTTGTTATAAGAAATCACCAGCTTGTCATTGGTAAATGAATATGAGTTCCCGCTATCAAGCAGCGAAATATTATCTATCAACTCTGCACTTGCTATTTTGTCGTTTTGACAGGCGACAAACAATCCTGAAAAAACTGTTATAAGCACAACCGAGCACAGTGCAACAATACCATGTCGTTTTTTACTCATATCCAATATATTGATAAGTCGCTTCTTCATCACCTTTTTACTGCCATAAAAAAATGTGGAGAAAACAGTTTTTCGCTCATGTCTCCGATGCATTGCCGATAGAATAACTTCACAGTACTGCTCTCTGAATCTGATGTTGGCATTTTTTACAACTTCTTCGTCACATGAAATTTCTATATCCTTGCTTGCTTCACATACCATAAGATACACCAGCGGATTAAACCAGTGGACAGCGTTGGCATACATCAAAAACAACTTATACCAGATATCATGACGCTTATAGTGAATTAACTCGTGTTTCAGGATAACCTTTAAATCGTCAATGCAAAAATCCTCATGGGGAAGAAGAATTACAGGTCTGTAAACTCCCATCATCATAGGACTAGATATTTTTTTACAGGTCATTACCTTAATACTTTTCTTAATACTCATATCTGCAAGTAATTGATTCCGTATTTCGATTATTCTCTTGTCACGAACGGGTATACTCCAACGCAAAACGGATTTTTTGAAAAGAGCATAGCCGATATATTGATAGGAGATAAAAAGAATGATGCCGGCAAGCCAAAGGATTGAAATGATTTGCTCTAAGCTTACCACAGTATGCTGCGTTATCTCTCCGGTGTTTTCTACAAAATTTGCGTCTGCGTCTATATTTGACGGAGCAACTGCCGCAGAAGGGGAAATTGCAGGAGCTGGAGAGAACATAGTCTGTATTGCATGTGGTTCAATGACAACGGGTGGATTTGGCAGCGTAAAATTAATAGGAATAACCAGCCGGACAGCAAGAATAAGCCATACGAAGTATCGCCACTTTGCGGTATATTTCTTCTTATTAAGTAATGGAGAAATCAGGAGCAAAACGGTGATTATGACAGATGCAGTAAGTGTAATCTCAATAATCTTACGAAATAAAGCTTCAATCATTTTTTCTCCCCTCCCTGGCCTTATCTAAGAACTCTTGGAGTTCAGAGATCTCGTCATCATTTATGTCGTTATTATTATAGAGTGTTGCGACAAAGGTTTTAAGTGAGCCCCTGTAAAGCTTTTCCAGGAAATATTTGCTTTCGCTTGCCAAATAGTCCTCCTCCTTTATAGCGGCAGAATAAATGTTCATTTTGCCCTGTCTTTCACAGGTCACAAAACCTTTTTCAATAAGACGGGAAAGAAAGGTCAATACCGTTGTAACTGCCAAATTCTTTTTCTCTCTCAGACGCTCATCAATGTAGGCTCTTGAAACAGGCTTGCCTGCTTCCCATATCACAAGCATTATATCAAGCTCCGAATCCGGCAATCTTTTTATCTTCTTATTCATATCAATTCTCCTTCTACAAATGAAGTAGCTAATAATATTCTACACTTGAAGAAGATAATTGTCAACATTTACCAAATATTTTTATTATGCGTGCCAGTACAGCGTCACCCCCAGGCTACTGATGCCCTATTTTTTGCCCTTCTCTTTTACGATGAAATATAACCGGAATTGCACATATTTATTTCTCATATAATAAAGACAACAAGTAAGATAAGATGCAACAAGAAATTTAGAAAGTTTATAAATTTCAAATGTTTTATGATAAGCATAAAATCATGATTGACGGACTTTCATGATTATTTGATACTTTTATTCAACTAGATGAGGCATTAAAGGGACCGAAGACATTAAATTCATGAAATAGAATTCTAGAAGCAAACTATTTTTTTCGTCATTTTTAGTTTCATGGAAATCCTCCTTCCCATGATTCCATTTCATCTTAGCCTACCTTCATTTGCCCATCTTGCTTTCTGGTATCACCAATAGGCTTAAATCAATCTATATAATAAAGACAATTTTAATGGCAATCTGCAACATATTAGAAGCTAAAATTTTTACATACATTGGTTATTATAGCAGTTATTTATATACAACAAAAATATGTATATGATATACTGTAAATTGAGACAATGATCCACCTTAGTTTTTATTTGCTAGTGGGATAAAAGGAGGTATTTCTATAAGAAAGTTAATAAGCGGCATTCTTATATCTTTATTCATTATCTTTGCTATGCTGGTATTTTCGGGATGTTCACAAGACAGCTCAAATGTTTCTAAAAACGAGCAAACCTCAAGCAATGATAGTATTGTAAGTGATATGAATACCAATATAACTGAAGATTCCAAACTGGAAGCTTCCACTATTCATGAAAACGAACAAACCTTAAACCATGATAGCGTTGTAAACGATACGGACACCAATAAAACTGATGGTTCCAAGCTGGAAGTTCCCCCTTTTGATCAAAAGCTATACAACACAGCTTATTCATATAATGAAGAAGGACAGTTTTATTGCGAGATAGAATCAATTGTGGAGGATACAGCAAAATTGGACGAACTATTCGGTAACCCCATCTCTGTTGAATCAGTACCGAGCGAAGGTGATGATTACACTGAAATACGCACATATAAAGATATTAGTATTTACAGATGGGATCCGATGCGTTCCCCTTATGAAAGTCAAGGCCTTATTGGTATAGAGGCATGGGGAGTGGGTATACCCATTTTTCGCAACCTAAAAATTGGGGACACGCTTGAAGATATCACTTCCCGCTTCTTAAGTAACGATGACACACCCGAAAAGGAATGGCGGGAGGAAGAATACGAGTACTTATATTATGTTGATCGCTTTTCATATGCGCGGATCGAGCTGGATGATCCATATTTCCATTTAGACATGCTCGTTGTTCAAGATTACGGTCTTAGATATAGAATTTACTTGGATGAGAATGGCACAATTATACGCTATGCTGTCAATTCTACTTTTTAATTAGCTGTGAAGAAAAAATTAAATTGGTGAAATATACAAGTATACCATATCAGAATGCAAAAAGTTGGCAACCGACATATCATCGGTTGTCAACTTTTTTAGCATGCGTTTATTTGCTTAGGTTTTATTTTTCATTGCTGTTATAATTGCTGCTCCACTTGTATAGACTCGGTAAGGATCATAGAATCGTACACCTCCGCATCTCGGATAATAAGTAGTGTCGGCTCCATAGTAATAGCCTTCTGTAGATCCCGGACTTACAACAACCTCAGCGAATGTTTTTTTAGCTGTCTCATCGCAATAACCGTATGGTGAGTCTTGTGCTTTACCGGTATAAAGAGCTAGGTGTAAATGCGGATTATAATAATCATCTTTCCCATTACCAGATCCGCCCATCATGCCTAGGATTGTTGTTGGGAAAACCTTTTGCCCATTAGTAAAGGACTCAACACTTGCCATATGGCAGTATGTGGTAAAAAAGGTTTCGTTATTGACAACATGCTTAAGGGTAATCGTTCTGCCATTTCCACCAGAGTTGGAAGTTTTGCTTGAAACATAGGTACCCTCGAATAAGGGTTTGATGAAATCATTAGGAGCACCTATATCATATCCTAAATGACCCTTGTAGATTGTAGTATTAGTATCATTAAAGCCCTGATTAAGGCTGCCTCCTCCATAAGGTAAATGCCCAGGAATGGTTCTATCACGAACTGTATACGCTATACCAGGAGAAGCTATAGATATAGAAGAAATCGTACCGGTAAGATTATCAGCATTGACATAAGCGCGTTTCATTTTCCCATTCGAAGTGCTATATTCAATAAGCGCCCAGTTATTAACTTTTTCATTCAGATATGTGACTTGTTCCTTAGCATTTAATGACCCTGCGCTGGAATACTGTGTGTTAGTAGTTGTGCTAACTGAATCAGGTCCTCTATATACTGTTGGTGATATATTTAGTTTTACCCAACGTGCACCTGTCCCAGATTCCGTATATGGGGATTTGGTGCTTATGTTTTCTGTTATGTTAAGCCAATCTGATTTTACATAACCTCTTTTCTTACTGCCAGCACTTCCCCATTCAATAAAAACCCATACTTCAGAGCCCTTGGATGTGGCATAGGTTTCTTTAGACAAAGCGGTAACTACAGTGCCAGTTGCAAGGGATTCAGCCGCAACGTAACGTGCTTCATGAGGTCCATAATAAGCCGTGCAATTAGATTTGATTGTAGACATTTTTATCACCCTTTCGATTTTAAAATTTTTATTGGTTTGCAAACCTATTAAAGAAAGAGCAAATGTGATTGAAAATGTAAACTATAAATTTACTGCCATTGATCACAGGAACATATAAATGCTTTTTTTTGAGAAAATCAGACCTTGTTGTTATGACGCCGGGAGGTCTGCTGGCATAAATTTGCCATAAAAATAACGATGAATATAATATGGCGGATTTGCATCTTTAAATATATATTGGTACAATTTGAATGAACGTATTATTAGATTGCGCTTATGGACGTACTTATTACAATATTCAAGCTAAGGAGAGAAAGAGCATGAAGATCATAAAAGACATTTCTTATGACTGCTTTGAAGCATGTAAGCTTGATCTATATTTGCCGGAAAGCAATGAATTCCCCATTATGGTGTTTTTTCACGGAGGTGGCCTGGAAGGCGGGGACAAACTATCTGATGCAGATGTGTATGAAAGTCTTGTTAAAAGCGGTATTGCGGTTGCAACGGCAGATTATAGAATGTATCCTGATGCGAAGTATCCGGAGTTTATTGAGGACGCTGCCTCGGCTGTTAAATGGGTGTTCCACCATATTAAAGAATATGGAAACTGCAAAGAAATTTATATCGCCGGTTCATCAGCAGGCGCATACCTTTCCATGATGCTCTGTTTTGATAAAAAGTACCTGGGCAAGCATGGAATTGATCCTAACGAAATATCGGGTTATATCTTTGATGCAGCGCAGCCTACAACCCATTTCAATGTACTCAGAGAGCGCGGCTTGGATACCCGCAGGGTTATTATCGATGATGCGGCTCCGATTTATCATATTGGTGAAAATTCAATTGAACCACCGCTGATGGTTTTAGTTGCCGACCATGACTTGCCAAACCGCCTGGAGCAGACATATCTGTTTTGCTCCACATTAAAGAATTTTGGATATGATGAGAAGAAGCTTACCTTTAAGCTGATGAAGGGCTATAACCACGTAGAATACACACATGCTACCGACAGCAATGGAAACAATATCTTTGCTGAAATGATAAAGGATTTTATCAAGAGTAGAAAATAAAGCATTTTTGATTCAATAGTTTGTGAGATAAAACAGTAAAATTATTAACAGGCTTATTTTTGGAAATCGGTTGATAATTTATCAATTATTCGAAAAAAGAAGTGATGTTAACCCTTACCAGCAGTGAAACCGCTGACATAATTATGGATGATATAAAGCAAAATACTGAATTCAAATCTGAGGTCCATAGTATATGTTTCACTTTGCCGGTAAAGAAAACTCTTGGTTTCAGCCAAAGCCTTGCCCAGGCTTCGGACGTGAATGGATGATATTCAAAGAGGATATTGGTACATTATTATGTTTATTCCGCTTTCCTTAAAACCTTATGGCTGCTTATGGTCGTTGGGAGCGGGAAAGAGAGCTATATTTATTTAATGTCAAAGGGGCATTTAAATCCATTGACAATAATTCTGTTTTACCATATCATTTATTGCGTATATTATTAGTATGAATTTTACTGTGTGTCTTAGAAAAGGAATGAAAAACCTATGAGAATATCCGCAAAAGGGCGTTACGCGCTGGCTGCCATGATAAGCATGGCAGAGGATTACAATAGTGGCGAGTATATTACCGTGATCAGTATTTCAGAAAAACTGGGGATATCCAAAATCTATCTGGAGCAGGTTTTTTCCCTTTTGAAAAGAGGAGGCATTGTAAACTCCGTAAAAGGAGCGCAGGGTGGTTATCAATTGACCCAAATGCCCCAGAAAATAACTGTGTTTGATGTGTTGTCCGCTGTTGAGCTTTCCCTTTTTGAACCTGCGGAGGAGACAGTGCCGGATAAAGCCCCTGAAATCGAAGCAGCTATGCGCATGTGCGTGTTTGATGCGCTTGATAACGCAGTTTTAAAAGCTTTGAAGCAAATAACCCTGTATGATTTGCTGACAGAAGCAGAGAAACATAAAAAAGATCAGGGATATATGTTTTTTATATAGCCGGATAAGGGAGTATGTATTAAAGCAGGGAAAAAAAGAGAGATACCCTGCTATTTTTTTCTATTATGCCGGTATATTTTCATATCAATCTCGTTCTAAAATAGGCATTTTTTACCATCATATCTTTCGGGTTGTTTGCTGCTTATAAATATTCTAGAGTATTACATCGATATAAATTCCAAAATTCTTGCTTTGAGACAATTGCATTAGGTAGGAAATAATCCTGTTTATATTGGAAGTCTGATAGATAACGACAGGTTTTGCTGTCTTTCATCTTCGGGGTAATATAATTGGCATTTTACATTTTTATAATATATGATATTATATTTTCTGTTGGAAATTTATCCATAAAGTGTATAATATGTAAAAAGCAATATTATAATTGCGACATCAGTAAGCCATAGAATAAAAGGCACAAATGGATAAAGTATTCTAAGTATATGGAAATGGGGTGGAGTAATTTGCATTACGAGGTAACCATGCAGCTGTTTGAAGCATTTAAGCATAATCCGGTTATTGTAACGCTTATTGTGCTTATGATAGCTGCTTCTCTTGGAGTTTTGCTTAAGTTGACGGACAAAAAAAGGTATAGATAAATATTGATTACAAATTAAAATAAAAGCGGTAATTGCTTAAGAGTTGTGCAGTTTGGTTTATGGAAACCGGAAGTTGAAACCGCGCTCATAGAATACATAAGGCGATGCTAATGTAATGAAATGGAGAATACTGTCCGCTGTTGCACAAATTTTGTGATTAATTTGGTTCAAATTTCAAGGAGTATTTTGACCCATTGTCAATTAATAATTTTACATAAAGCCTTTTCTAGGCTTTATCCGGTTTTCAACTGAAATATTCAATTGTTGTCATACCATTTTGAAGGAAGACTTTGCGGATGGCGAATATAACGCGGATAGATCAAATAGAATATCCAAAGAATAATTGGGGTGCGATATTGACGGAAGCTATATTGCACTCCATTAAATCTATCTTTTTGAGTTTTTTGGCAACATGCAGGCAGAAATAAGTGATTAGCTAAAGCCCAAATACCTGAAATGGCTGCATCATAATGGGAAGGTGGTACATTCCACAAGTGTTGTATTAAATCAAGGCTTAAATAACAGCTTTTCTGAACTGCATAAGGTCTGTTTTCTTCTTTCCAGGTCTCCATGCTTCAAACAGAATTCGAAGAAGAGTTGAGACGTCTGAAAGATAAAAGAAATACCGATGGCTTTTAGAATTTTAAGAGGAATTTTTCAAGCCAGAAATTATCGGATGATTGGAGAAATCAAGAGAAAATGAATATTGGTAATGCTATAATGGCTTTGTTTTTATATGTGTGATGAAAAACCCAAAACTAAAATTTAAGTATTTTACAATAGTGAAGTGGCGCTTTATGGCATTGTAGTCGTAACTTTTATTAGGTGAAACATATTAATATGTTCTGGATAATTACCAATGTTCAATAGCTTGAGCAATAAACAGCGTTTAGTTTAGTTCATATAAAAGGGGATGAAGTGATATGAAAGTTGTAGGAATATCAGGCAGTCCTAGAAAGGACGGCAATACAGAGGTTTTAGTCAGGCAGGCATTACAGCCTTTTTATGAAAAGGGGTGGGAGGTATCAGAGTTCTTCTTAAGCAGCAAAACCATAAATCCCTGTATAGGCTGTGAAACCTGCATCGAAACCGGGAAATGCGTCATTGAAGGCGATGATATGGAATTTTTACTGAGGGAGTTTGAACACTGTGATGCTTTGATTATTGGTACTCCTGTGTATTACAGGAACGTAACGGCACAGCTCAAAGCTTTATTTGACAGAAGCTTTGTGTTTAAGGACAGAAAACTGCTGGCAGGAAAGTTGGGAGGAGCTATTGCCGTCGGTAGAGGGGAAGGCGGAGGGCAAAGTCTTGCACTTTCAATAATACACAATTACTTTTTATCTTCAGGTGCACTCTGTGTCCCTTGCGAAATCAATGGCCTGTCTGCAAAAGCGGATAAACCTGGCGATATTAAAATGCAGGAAAACAGATTGAGGCAGGCAAGGGTATTGGGAGAAAACATATTAAAATATGCAGAATTGATGAAAGCGAAAGCTGATTAATAATGAGGCTTGATAGGTAAGAGGGAAGCCATTCAAAAAAACAAAGGAAAAATTCTTAAGCTTTATCGGGTGCTTCAGGCACCGATTTTTTGTTACAGTGCTTATATTTATTAGCATAAAATGCTGTGGATTCATCTAAAATAGGATGAAAATAAGCCGCGATATGATATTGAGAAATGGTAATCACAGGCAAAGCTATCGCTTAAATGCTTTACAGTATAATTTAAATAAGTAAATAAACAAGATCGCCAAATTTAAGGGCAAATGTTCAATAATGGGCATTTCCGGCGGTATAGGATTGTGTTGGGGGATTATTCTGCACACTTGCAGGATTATATCGCGATTAAGCCCAAATAAAGTGGATTTTGGCTGCAAAGCTTCCCTTGCTGGGTCAAATAGCTTATAATAATACATGCTTAAATAATACATGCTTAAAATAAAAAATTACATTGTAAAAAACTCATATATAAGTTAAGCTCTGGTGAGGAATTTAATTTTCCATCGAAGCTTGACTGTTTTTCAGGCTGATAATTTGAATTAGCTTGAGGTAACAAAAGAAAAGGAAGCGAATGCCCTTATGATTTCACAAAGCCGTGACATGGATATGTGTAACGGACCGCTTTTTAGCAAAATATTGATTTTCGCTTTGCCTATCATGGCAATGAACATACTGCAGCTATTGTTCAATGCTGCCGACATGGTGGTCGTCGGGCAGTTTACAGGCAGAGAGGCGCTGGCTGCGGTGGGTGCGACGGGTTCTCTAATTAACCTAATAGTCAACTTGTTCATGGGATTGTCGGTAGGTACGAGCGTTATCGTGGCGCAGGATTACGGTGCAGGACAACCAGGCGCCGTGAGCCGGTCTGTTCATACTTCCATCGCTGTCAGCATCATCAGCGGGCTGGTTGTAATGATATTGGGCCTTATCCTTTGTGAGCCGCTTTTGGAGATGATGGGAACTCCGGAGGATATAATCGACCTGTCGGTGCTATATATGAAAATCTATTTCATCGGTATTCCGGCCGCCATGGTATATAATTTCGGTGCGGCCATTCTGCGTGCTGTAGGGGACAGCCGCCGTCCGATGTACTACCTCATCGTCAGCGGTATTGTAAACGTGATATTCAACCTGTTCTTTGTGATCGTGCTGCATATGGGTGTGGCAGGGGTAGCATGGGCTACCGTCATTTCCCAGTATCTCTCATTGCTGCTGATCATGATCTGTCTTTACAGGAGTGATGGGAGTATACGCTTCATGCCCCGGCAGATGCGTATTGACGCCAAGAAGCTTAAGGACATTGTGAAGATCGGCCTGCCCGCAGGACTGCAGGGCTTGCTGTTCTCCATTTCCAACGTGCTGATCCAGTCAGCCGTCAATTCCTTCGGCTCCACCATGGTGGCTGCCAGCTCCGCCGCAAGCAATGTGGAAGGCTTTGTTGGTACCACTATGAATGCCTATTATAATGCGGCTATCACCTTTACCGGGCAGAATATGGGAGCAAAGAAGTATGATAGGATTGACACCGTTGCAAAAGTGTGTACCGCATTGATCTTCATCACATGGATTATCCTGGGTGGTGCAACAGTGATTTTCGGAAAACCGCTTCTCGGATTCTATACCTCTGATCCGGAGGTTATTGAGCTGGGGATGCTGCGCATGAAAGTCATGATGGTTGTATACTTCACCTGCGGTGTGATGAATGTATATCCGGGATTGACCCGCGGTATGGGCTTTTCCGTCATGCCTATGCTTTGCACCCTGGTAGGCGCATGCCTTATGAGAATCGTATGGCTGGCTACATTCTTCGCCTGGTATCCCACAGTGATTATGCTCTTTGCCTGCTATCCGGTAACATGGTCTCTGGCAGGCTTGGGCCAGGTGGGCTGCTTCTTCTATGCCCGGCACAGAATCCGCAAGAGTGCTGAGCAGGAAGCCGAGCTAGTGGATGTGGAATCATCCCTTCAGATGTGAAAATTACTGGCGGCAAAGTAGGCTTTTATTTTTCAAGCCTTTTGGAATAAAGAGCTTTCGCTGCGACAGGCTGCTTTATAATTATCTTCATTATTCCAGAGAAAATTATACTGAAAAAGGGTGAGAATACATTATATTGAATATTGTACCGGTTGATCGGATATGATTTTACGGACACTTTAGAGATATAAGCAGCTCTGTCAAAGCTGCAATTTTCTAAGGAGTTGGGATGAATCATTCGGAGTTTACGGGAGGATGGTATGGATAAGCTTACAAAGAAACCGGCTGATAATGTTCAATTAAATATAGAAAAGATAGCAGAAATTTTCCCCAATGTTATTACGGAAATAAGGGATGAAAACGGAAATCTTAAAAAGGCCGTTGACTTTGAGCTTTTGAAGCAGGAGCTGTCCTATGGGATTGTTGAGGGGGGCAAGGAAAGATATCAGCTGACATGGCCGGGGAAAAAAGAGGCCATTTTGCTTGCAAACACCCCTGCTGACAAGACGCTAAAGCCTGTCAAGGAAGATAGTGTGGACTGGGACAACACCCAAAACCTTTACATAGAAGGGGATAACCTGGATGTGTTGAAGCTGCTTCAGGAGTCCTATGTGAATAGGATAAAATGCATATATATCGACCCGCCTTACAATACCGGCAAGGATTTTACATATAAAGATGATTATAGGCTGGCAGCCGCCGACTATCTCAAAAAGTCGGGGCAGCTTGACGAAGAAGGCAAAAGGCTGTCTCAGGATAATGAGTTGAACGGGCGCTTTCACAGCGGTTGGCTGACTATGATGTACTCAAGGTTAAAGCTTGCCAGAGTCCTGTTGAAGGATGACGGAGTGATTTTTATAAGTGTTGATGACCATGAGCATCATAATTTGAGGAAAATCTGCGATGAAATTTTTGGCAGCAGCAATTTTATCGGCGAGGTCATCCGAAAGACAAAGTCTATGACCGGCGACGACGGAAACGGATTTAATTTGCAGCATGAAAATTTATTGATATATTCAAAGAAAAAAAGCGCTGTTCATCTTGTAGGTAAGGAAAAGAGCTTTGCCAATTATTCAAATCCGGACAACGATCCTTACGGGGACTGGTGCCCTGGCGATCCCAGCGCAAAAAGGGGAGGGGATTCCACTTATTTCCCGATAAAAAATCCCTATACAGGCAAGGTCGACTATCCTCCCAAAGGCAGATTCTGGGCTTTTTCAGAGAAAACATTGAAGGAATATATAAATAGGGGAAAGATAAAATTTAAAGTTGACCATGGGGAGAATGAGCGGGGCTTTATTTTCAAGCGGTATAAAAATGAAGCTATAAACCGTAACAATCCGGTTAGCAGTTTATTCGCGACAGAGAATGATTTTATGAATCAAAGTGCGACGATGGAGCTAAAAGGTTTATTTAATGAGAGTTATTTTGATTATCCGAAACCGGTTGCCTTTATATATGAGTTGGTGAAATGCTGTACTACCGGCAAGGACGACATAATCCTCGATTTCTTTTCCGGTTCTGCAACAACTGCCCATGCAGTTATGAAGCTCAATGCAGAAGACGGCGGCAGACGGAAGTTCATTATGGTCCAACTGCCCGAACCGACAGAACCCAACTCTGCAGCTAACAGAGACGGATATAAGAATATCTGTGAAATAGGAAAGGAACGTATCCGCAGGGCTGCGGCAAAGATAAAGGAAGAGACCGGTGCGGATATAGACTATGGCTTTAGGGTGTACCGGGTGGACTCATCTGACGTGACAGCGAATTAAATGAGCTTACGCATGAAAATAAAAGCAAAGGGGTACTCTCCTGAGCTTTAAGCAGACAGAAGAGGTCAAAACAGAGGGCGACAGGAAGTATTCCTAAGAAGGTGGTTGACCGTGCTCAGGTTTGATGGGATGGACAACTGGGAGAAGCTGTTAGTTAAAACGAAATAGCAAAGACAAAATAGCAAACGAGGAAGGTTTTATGGCGAAGACTACGAATACACAAACTTTAAGACCGGGCAAAGAAACACTACAGCTTGCCTTAACATTTTTAAAAAACGATCCTGTATTTGCACTATCCTTTGCACTGGCTATATTGAGCTGTTTTTTTGCAAGACCGGAAATAGAATATATAAATTTTGAGGTTCTGGCATGCCTGTTTAATCTCATGATAGTGGTAAAAGCTTTTGAGGAGTTGAGGCTGCTGGATAAATTTGCGGTCGGTATATTAAACAGGTGTACCAATAGCCGCAGAGTGTCCCTGATCATGATACTGCTGAGCTTCTTTTCATCAATGGTTATAACCAATGACATAGCACTGATCACCTTAGTGCCGCTTACGCTGGTGATCAGCAGGAAATCGGATATGAATGTCATGGGTACGGTGATCCTGCAGACTCTGGCGGCTAATATCGGAAGCAGTTTGACCCCTATAGGCAATCCACAGAATCTATACATATTCTCATATTATGAGCTTACTGCCGCCCAATTTTTCCCGGTTGTCGGCTTGTTTGCCCTCCTGGGTTTGGCGTGGCTGTGTATTCTTAACTTAAGCAGCACCAAAATTGATTTTGATATCACCCTGGAGCCCATAGAAATCAAAGAAGGCATGAAGGCTGCAATATGGGCTGTGTTATTCATAATCATAGTCCTGTCCATATTTGATGTGGTGAGCTATCAGCTGGTCTTTCTGGTGACAGTGGTCTTGACATTTATTATCAATAAGAAGCTGTTTAAAAAAGTAGATTATTTGCTGCTGGCTACTTTTATATGTTTTTTCATTTTCATAGGCAATGTATCCAGCATACCTGCAATAGCCGGATTCATGGAAGGATACCTCAGCAGCGCCGGACGCACCTATTTCAGTTCAATTATTTTAAGCCAGGTCGTCAGCAATGTACCCTGCGCGATCTTTCTGTCGAAATTCAATTCCGACTGGAGGGAGCTGCTCCTCGGGGTAAATATCGGCGGGATGGGCACAATCATCGCTTCCCTGGCGAGTGTGATATCCTATAAGATATATGCAAAGGAGAACCCCGGAAGCAGCGGGAAATATATGGTCCAATTCAGCATGTACAATGCTTTGAGCCTGATGCTTTTCACTGTGATAAATTATGCTTTGCTGTTCCTCCGGTGATCCGCGTGAAGCGGCTATAGAAGTCCAGCGGGCAATCAGAATTTTATCACGTTCATCAAAACTGAACATCCCATAAGGGGATTTAAGGTCAAAAAAGCAGGCTCAGAAGATATTCATCAGGGATTTCATGGTCATCGTGGGCAGCAGGCATATCAATGTTAAAATTTGAAATTCAACGAATATAAAACCGGCATATTTACTATACTATGAATGGGAAAAAATATGATATTGAAAGGATAGTTTGATATGCCGGTAAGAAATGATATGACTGCGGATTTTCTTCGTTCTGCTTACGGAGGAGAAAGCATGGCCCATATGAGGTATCTTATATGGGGAGATATGGCGGAGAAAGAAGGAATGCCTAATATAGGCAGGCTGTTTAGGGCAATAGCTTACGCTGAGTGGGCTCATGCCGATAATCATTTTAAGGTGCTGAAAGAAAAAGTAGGAGGTGCCAGTGTCACAGCAGGCGCCGTATTTGGAGCCGGAAAGACTGCAGACAATCTTCAGGGGGCCATCGATGGAGAGCTGCATGAAGTGGAGCAGATGTATCCTGTTTATCTGAATGCAGCGGTTTTTCAGCAGGAAAAAGATGCAGAGAGAGCTTTCCGCTTTGCGTTGGAAGCTGAAAAGATTCATGTCAAGCTGTTCCAGGAGGCTCAGGTAGCCGCAAAGCAAGGAAAGGACATGGAGTTGGGCCCTGTGTATGTTTGCCCTGTGTGCGGACACACAATAAAGGACCATCTGCCTGATGTATGTCCTGTATGCGGAGCTAAAAAGGAAATGTACAAGCATTTTACAGCATGATGACAAAAATCCCGTATAACCGGGGCAATGAATACTAAAATACATTCTTTCCTCCTTTTTAAAGCAGACACGCCTTTTGGTAGGCAAAATTATTGTGGAAGTTTAGGTATTAAAAGGGGCTGGACCTTGATAGGTTCAGTCCCTTTTAATGCTTGAGGCGGCATGCACATGAACTGGTATTATTAACATAAAATCTACTGTTCAGTGCCTTCTTATGCCTAAAACAGCGTTCTTTTCTACATTCTGAATAAGAGTTGTTCTTTTCGTCAATTTCATAAGGAATAATGTATAAAATTCCGGAATATATTTGGCAATGGCTGCTGAACTACGAAGCTTGGAAATCTGCCATATCCTCAATATTATCAAGGGGGGAGCTATCAATGACTATTGAAAATAATGGCATATTATGTTAAAATATTAAGGCTGCTCATTTGTAGACATAAAATTATAAATTTGAAAAGCTGATATAAAGGGTACGGGATAGGAGGGTTCTGCTTTTAAAAGCCGGACTGTAATGATTTTGAATTATAAGGAAGGCTTGAAAAGTTTTTTGGCAGGACTCTAAAAAATGCAGGCTGTTATTCCTTATAAGCGCTGAATAAGCGCCAAACATGGACTTTGAGTCCCTAGGAAACGATGATCCTTTATACAGTCAGATGCTTCAAAGCTATGATTATATGGTGTTTATTTCAGCAGCAATAAAAGCATTGGATCAAATCGGGAGGTCAAAATGAAAAAAGTAATAAGCATCATTATGCTTGCCGTTTTGTTAACGGCGCTAAATGTGATACAAGTGTTTGCTGAAGAGCATTCCGAAGAAATTCCTGATATGAAGGCCAGCATCACGTTATATAGTGAATATGATGAGGTGTATGTGGGCGAAAAGATAAAGATTACTGCAACTGTCAACTCTGAGAATGACGGCGCAAGGGTAAAAGCGGTATGGATGGTAAACGGAGTGCCGGTGCAGGAAATTTCTGATGAAGTTTTTGTCCTGCAAAACGGTATGCAGTCAGAACTTAACTATATCGTGCCGCCTCAGGAAGGATTGTCAAAAATGTCGGTATCCTTTCTCCTGTATGATGAGGAGGAACAGCTAATCTCATCGGCTAAGAAGACTTTTAAGGTAAATAAGAAAATACCCGTATCCATCCTGTCCACCACAGATAAGACAAAAGCTTATTTCTATGAGAAGGTAAAAGCTTCGGTGCAGTTGGGAAATGATACCGGAAGATATTTTGAGTACAAAGCCCATTGGGAGTTGAACGGACAAAAGATCAAAGGATACGAAAACAAGCATTTTTCAGTGGGAGAGACAGCTTCCTCCTCCTGCCCCATATCCTTGACCGACTTTGTGGGGAAGAAAATCAAGGTAGCCTTTGTACTGGATAACGGAATTGAGAAGATTTCGCGAGATATTGAGATAGATGTCATGGATTACCCGCCTGAAGTTATCTACCAGCGTAAAGTTGAAGAGATGAGGAACACCATTAAGACGGTGGAAATCGAATGCGAGCTTATAAGAGCTTCTAATGTGTATAAGGATGCCAATCTGAAAAATAAGATCGGCTACAAAGAAAAAGGATCAAAAGGAATCTACGTGGATTTCACAGGCACCTATTCTGCCAAGGTGAGCTTCTCCGACGGTACTGTTGGATGGGTTCCCTACAGGAATATTTCAATTTCCACGAAGGATTATGTGGACAGCAAAGGTAGTCCAGATGATGAGCTTAAGGAGATATTTGTGAATGAAAACGGCTATGAGAGCGAGACAAAATACCTGATCTGGATCAGCCTGAAGTTCCAGGAGGTCAATGTTTTCCTCGGCGAAAAAGGAAACTGGAAGCTGGTGAGAAGCAGTATGCCGTGCTCTACGGGAAAGAATACCACACCAACCATCAGCGGTGTGTTTAAGTATTTCCAGTATGAGAAAAGATGGGATTTCGGCAAGTATTATGTGGCACCTGTCATGAGGTTCCATGGTGGTGCTGCGCTCCATTCCAGGACTTACAAACCGGATGGAAGCATTTTGGACCCGACCTTGGGCAAGCCTGTTTCCCAGGGATGTGTCCGGCTTAAACAGGAGGACATCGATTGGCTGGCATATTATATCCCGCTGAATACTACTGTGGTGGTATATTGAGGGGAGAATGGGGCATTGGATAAATTTTACCTGTAACTATTCCCATTGCAGATATATTGGTATAAAATGATGGTATGCGACAGGTATGGCACTTATGTAATTTATGAATTGAAACATCCGGCATGATTTTGCTGGTTATAGGAGAAGGCTTGTTTTTAATGCCATGCTGCGGGGCGATAAGGTTATATGAACGGCAGGTGAGACTCTCCGTCAGACTTCGAAGCATCGGCGCCTATTCCCATCAATAGGGAATTTGGCATGGCTTTTGAATTCTTTTGGAAAGGCAATCCTTTGTTCAGTTGGATGTTTCAAAATACGGGATTATCGCCGGAGAAGATCCTGCCATCAGACAGGAAATGGGACAGAGGAGGATAAAAAGATGAATCAAAAGATACTGAAGGGTTTTCTGGATTCATTGGAAGGGCACGGCATACCAGCCTGTGATTGCGTGGTGTACAAAGATCACAAGCCTGTTTTCCGCCACAGGGCAGGTTTTGCTGATGCTGCTAAAACAAAGCCTTTGACAGAGGGCAATACATATTTGCTCTATTCGGCAACGAAGGTCATCACCTGCACTGCAGTCATGCAGCTTGTGGAAAAGGGAAGTATCCATCTCGATGACCCGGTTTATAAATACCTGCCGGAATATGAGAACCTAAAAGTAAGAAAAGATACTGGTATCGAGCCGGCTAAAAACATCATGACAATAAGGCACCTTCTTTCCATGCAGAGCGGATTGAATTACAATCTGGCAGCTCCATCCATAACAAAACTCCTGGAGGATACAAACAGGCAGGCTTCCACCCGGCAGATAATAAAAGCTTTGGCTGAGGAGCCTTTGGATTTTGAACCGGGGACGCGCTATCAATACAGTTTAAGCCATGATGTGCTGGGGGCAGTCATTGAAGTGGTATCAGGCCGCAAACTGGGTGAATATATGGAAGAGAATATTTTTGGACCGCTGGGTATGAAAAACACCGGTTTCCAATTGACAGCCGACCGGAAAGCCAATATGGTAGACCAGTTCCAGTACAATGCAGATACCATGACCCCTGTGCCCGTACAAAACAAAAACGTTTATATCCTGTCGGATAAGTATGAAAGCGGTGGTGCGGGTTTAATATCCACCGTCGATGATTACATACTGTTTTTGGATGCCATGTGCAATGAAGGCGTCAGCGCCGACGGATACAAGCTTCTGTCAAAAGAAACTATAGACCTGATGCGGGAGGACCAGCTGCATGAAGTTTCCCGAAAAGATTTCGACATGATGGGAAAAGTCGGGTATAGCTATGGCTTGGGTGTACGCACTATGGTTGATAAGGATAAATCCGGAGCAAAAAGTCCTTTGGGAGAATTCGGATGGGACGGAGCCGCCGGAGCTTATGCATTAATTGATGTGGAAAATCACCTGGCAATCTTTTATGCAATGCATGTTTTAGGCTGTGGTTATGCTTATGCTGTGGTTCATCCAAAGATCAGGGATTTAACTTACGAAATGCTGGGAATATAGGAATGCCCGGATAATGATTGATATAACCAAATCTGAAGTATACTCATTCCAATGCTATACAACTTAGGAATGAATTCTGCTAATAATGGATGTATTGTTTGTTATGCGCTTTGAATCCTTTCGGAGCAATAAGCGTCCATTTCAATTAGCTGGATTCAAACCGGTTTTATACAAATTGTGATGCTTAATATTTAACGATTTCAATATAGCCGGAACGGATGCAGGCTGATGGTTTGTCCACGTTTTAGCACTGTTGTTTAAAAAAGGCTTGCCTGCATGCAGGCAAGCCGCATCCAAAGCCGGGTAGGGGGCCGGCTGATGCAATTCCTCATGCTTGACGTTATGCACTGAGTAGTTTAGGTATTTTAAGAGTCACGGTTGTGCCGACATCGATGGCGCTATCGATATGAAGGGAATAGTTGCTGCCAAATCTGAGGTCAAGCCTGTTTTTTACATTTTTAATTCCATAGCCGCTGCTGTTGAAGCTTTCCTGGGTATCAATATTATCACCCAGCAGTTTATCGATTTTATCCTGGCTCATGCCTACACCATTGTCAGTTACCTGAAAAATCATGCTGTCACCAGCGTTCTTTCCTGTGATTTTTAGAAAGCCGCCGGATTGAAGGCCTAAGATTCCATGGATTATGGCATTCTCAACAATTGGTTGAAGTATATGCTTGAGCATTTTGCAGTTCAATATGCTTTCATCCATGCTTATATAGTAATTAAAATCTGAATCAAAAGCAAACTTTTGTATTTTGATATACTTTTCGACCATGTCCACCTCTTCGGACACTGAAAGGATTTCATTGCCACGGTTTAATGCAATCCTGTAATACCTTATCAATGCATCGATGATGTCTTCAAGCTCCTTATTGGGGAAGGCAAGTTTGATGCAGGAAAGGGAGTTGTAGAGGAAATGGGGATTTATTCTTTCCTGAAGCAGTTTTAATTCCAGCTTCTTCTTTTCCAGCTCATAGTTTTTTCTTTCCAGTTCATATTCTGAAATATTCTTATAATATTGCTTAATCTTTAATATAAGATCCCAGAATTTGTAGTTTAGTATACTGAACTCATCATGCCCTTTGAATACCATAAGGTCTGGCTTATCCAAAAGGGACTCAATATCGGTGTTTACTTGGGCGACAAGATTTGTGAGGCGCCGGGTCAAAAGCTTCGAAGTCATGATCACGGAGAGAAACGTAATTATTATAAGTACCAGTGAAAGCAAAATCATAAAGGACATGGAGCTAAGGACCTGTCCTGTAACATACGATTTGGGCAGGAACATAAACACACGGTCTGAATTGCTTTCTATTTTCGCTTCTATTACATAAAAGCTGCCGGACGAAGGAGTATCCAGATAATTTTCTACAATTTCAACAGGATTATTGCCATTCTGCATGTTGTTTTTCAGAAGCATTATTTTATCGCTTGCCGACACATATGCAATAAAACTATTTGCCGGGATGTTGAATTCGAATTCCCTGGCTATGCTGCTATAAGTAAACTTGGTTTCGGATATTGCCACCAGGTTCACTGCAGGTTGGATTCTTCCATACATGTGAATGTCAAAGCAACCTTCAGGGCCTGTCTCGTTGGAAGGCACATACTCCCATATAAAATCTGAGGACTCGGCAAAGGCATTCATGTACTTCTTTTTCTGAGCCTCGGAAAGTTCCAGCACCCTCCTGACGTAATAACCATTGCCAAAAAGTGTATCATTCAGCGCGTAAAGGTTGAAATTTTCCTTTTTGTCATTGATGATCAGGGCGTTGATTATATCTTCCAGAGCTCTGTATTCGTCAATATATGATACGAGATCACCGGAATAGCTCTTGTCAAGGAAGTTGGTTATTTTGGGAGTGCTGTTGATGAAAATTGCTTTGTCCATATAGGACTTAAAAGTGTCATTGATTTTTTCAACACTGTTGTTTATCTGGCTGTCATAGATATATAATATGTCTTTGAGCCTGTTTTCCCATGAGCTCACAAACTGGCTGGAGCCGAAAAATATCAAGGGTAACAGCGAGAAAACAAGAATGGTAAAAGCAATTTTCTGCCTGTATTTAAGGTGCGGCAGCCTTGGTATGTTTAATTTTGCTTTATCAGGCATGCATAAAATCCTCCCCCTGCTATAAACATGCTAACTGTTTTTGAACTCCGTGGGGCTCAGGCCTGTATGCTTTTTAAACTGCAGGCAGAAGTGGGATATGTTGGTATAGCCTACCTGTTCTGCTACGAGATAAATTTTGCTGGAACGGGATTTCAGCATCTCCTTTGCTTTTTCCATCCTGTAATCTATCAAATAATCAAAAACTGTTTTGCCGGTAGCCTCACGAAACACATTTGTCAGGTGTGTGCCGCTGTAGTTGGTCAGCCTGGCAAAGTCTTCAAGGGTGATGCGCTCGTGGTAATGGTTATGTATATAATCCTTGATTTTTTGCACTACAGGTCCGTAACCCTGGGTATCCTTATTGGACAGGTATTGTCTGCAGGTATTAATTAAATTGAACAGCCAGTTCCTCACGTCCTTGATAGTGTTGAAATTATCAAGCTTGTTCCATACGATGAGCTTTTCATTAAAAATGTTGTCAAAAGACTCATCGTTTTCCATCAGAATAATTTGAATTGAGTTTACAATGGAGAAGGACAGGCTTTTTATGTAGTTGTCGCTTTGCAGTATTGTATCTTCGCTCAGGTACTTGTCAATAAATTTAAGTATATCACCGGTACCGCCCCGGGACAGCAGATGCTTTACCTCCATGAATAACTCCTGCAGGTTGACCTTCTCTTCGAAGGATGCGTTCTGGGCGTCTTCTATTTCCTGGTACAGAATCATCTGGCTGCCGTTGGTATAAACTTTTGTGTTAAGAGCGCTTAAAGCCTGTTGATTAAGAATATAAATATCCCTGATGTTATCAGATGTATTGCTTATTCCTATAACAATGTCAATATTTAATTTAGCCTTTATATCTTCCTTTAACTTAACAACTATATTCCAGAAATCATTGCTGTCCTTTTCGGGACTTTCGGGTACAGCATCATCCTTAATGGCTATAATGCTGTATTCCATGCTTGATGACTGGAGAGAATAAAGCTTACAGTTGCAGCTCATATTGTCTATAATTCTCTTTATTGTGTAGGAGGTCAGATATTTATAATCCATATCATCCCTGGTTTGCTCCGCCGGATCTATATTCAAATGAAATACAATCACTCTCACCTTGTAATTTTGCGGGAGCTCCATCTTAAGAAAGCGCCATCTTTTTAAAATGTCTTCGTTGGCGCTGCAGGTTCCGTATAAAAGCTCCCTTAAAAACTGCTCCTGGAGAAGGGGAAGGGACTGATTAATATACTGTGCCATTTCTTCCCGCTCTTTCTGAAGAGCATCTTCGACTTTATATATATTCAGGACTTTTTTGATGACCCTTATAAGCTCTTCCGCCTTGAAGGGCTTGAGAATATATCCATAAGCATCGAGATCAATGGCCGACCTTACATATTCAAATTCATCATAACAGCTCATAAAAATGATTTTTATGTTTGGGTGGCTTTCTTTAAGAAGTCTCGCCATTTCAATACCATCCATGACGGGCATTGACACATCGGCAAGGATGATATCAGGGTTGGAGGTATCAATATTGTCTAAAGCCAATTTGCCATTGGCGTATTCACCAACTATACTTATTTCAAGGGCATCCCAGTTTGTTATATTGGCGGCATTTCTTCTGTGACGGGGGTTATCGTCGACAATAAGCATTTTGTACATATATTGACCTCCGTGGATTAAAAGAATAAAAGAAATACATGCAAGAGAATTTATCTACTAATTTAAATTCTATAGCTTTTACAATTTTTAGTCAAGTTATATAAAACCCAAAAGTGTTTGATAAAACGTTATATTTGTTTCATATCCGAACTACAAAATCAGGTCTTTTAATTTTAGAATAAATACATGAAAGTCAAGTTCCTATTTTGATTCAGCCAAATACAGCAATTAACGGCGTACAGGGAGGGAATAGTTCGTGGCTGGAGCTTATGTAAACATGTCAACAGGGAAAGGTTCAAAGAAATCAAAACTGCTCAGGCTAAAAAAGGATTTTTCGCTGTATTTACTAATACTGCCGGCCCTATTGAGCGTATTTGTATTTAACTATGTTCCTCTACCGGGCATTTCCATAGCATTTATGGATTTTGATATCATAGACCAGTTCAATAGTCCCTGGGCAGGGTTTAAGCATTTTCAGGAAATCGTCACCATTCCGCAGCTTAAGGAAGCAGCTTTCAATACTTTGAAGCTGGGAGTTTTATCGCTGATAACCGGATTTCCGCTGCCTATAATTTTTGCCCTTATGCTGAATGAACTGAAAAACGGCATATTCAAACGAACCGTACAAACTATAAGCTATCTGCCTCACTTCTTATCCTGGGCAACAGTTATTGGAATAGCTTATACGATATATTCGAAATATGGACCGATCAATGATTTGCTGGTATGGATAACCGGTGATGACAACAGCAGAATTCTCTTTCTTGGGGAACAGGGTTTTTTCGTTCCCAATGTGCTTCTGTTGCAAATCTGGAAAAACTTAGGCTGGAATACAATAATATATCTGGCTGCACTAACGTCAATAGACCCTGAACTATATGAAGCATCTTATATCGATGGTGCAGGAAGGCTAAAACAGATAATATACATCACTATACCGGGGATTAAGCAAACAGTCATCATGCTGCTGATATTGGCCTGCGGCGGCATTCTGAATGACAATTTCCAACTGGTTTATGGCCTGCAAAATGCTTTTATTGATTATGAAGTAATAAGCACAATAGTGTACAAGCAGGGGTTGCAGCAAAGCCAATATTCAATGGCAACCGCATTTGGCCTTACCCTTGGCCTGGTTTCATTTCTTTTGACATGGGGAGCTAACAAGGTTTCCAAAAAGGTCAGCGAAATCTCAATATGGTAGGACATTGTAAGGGGGTTAACTATGAAACATACCAGTACAAGGTACAAGATTTTCCGGGTATTCAATGTATTATTCATGCTTGTGATCATAGTAATTACACTATTTCCTTATCTCCATGTGTTGGCTAAATCCCTCAATGAAGGAATAGATGCCTCAAGGGGCGGTATAACTATATTTCCAAGGGTTTTTACATGGGATAATTATAAGACCGTTTTAGGGGACAGAAATATTTTCAATGCGGCTACCATTACGATAGCAAGGGTGGTAATTGGAACTCTGCTGTCCTTGATAGTCCAGTATTGTGCGGCATATGTCATGGCCAAAAAGGATTTTATAGGAAAAACGGTGCTGCTGTTGTTCCTGATAATTCCCAACTTTATAAATGCAGGATTGATACCGACCTTTATGCTATACCACAGATTGGGATTGATAAATAATTTCCTGGTTTATATACTTCCCGGGCTGTTCAGCTTCTACAACATGATAATCATCAGGACATATATAAAGAGCACTATCCCCGACAGCCTGGAAGAGTCCGCCAAAATGGATGGGGCTAACGAAATCACGGTTTTGCTGCGCATATTTCTGCCATTATCAAAACCGATTCTGGCAACCGTATCCCTCTGGGTTGCTGTGGGATTATGGAATGATTGGATAACCACACTGTATTATGTAACCAGAAACAGGCTCTTCACTCTGCAGTATATGCTAATGAGAGTTATCAGGGAAAGCGAAGCAGTGCTCAATATGATTGCTGAAGCTGTCAAGGAAGGCCGTGATATGAATGATCTGCAGCAGCAGATAAAGACTACTCCTGAGTCGCTCATATCAGCGCAAATTATTATAACCAGCGTCCCAATAATTCTTGTATACCCGTTCTTCCAGAAGTATTTTGTCAAAGGAGTCATGATAGGCGCCATCAAAGGGTAATACACTTTAAGAATGGTCTTGAAGTGTTTATCAATAGTGATAAAATCAAAAAAAGGAGGATCGAGAAAATGTTGAAATCTCACAAAAAATTGGCAGCACTGTTGCTATCAGCTACACTTCTAATGTCCTCGTTTGCAGGATGCGATAAAAAAACCGAGGAGAAGGTCAATTCAAAGGAAGACAGTAAGCAAACTCAGCAAACAGCAACCAGTGAGGTTAAGACTGAGGAAGTCAAGTCCGATGAGTTGATACCTGGTCTTAGCACTGCGAAGGATTCATCCGATTTGCCTGACTGGACGGGAAAACAACTGAAACTTAAAGTATGGTATGCCCATGGTAGCGGTGGTGACGCGCGAAAGACTTCCGCCCAAGATGTTTTCAGAGCTGAAGTTAAGAGGGTTACCGGCATTGAGCTTGATCCTGAGGGCTCCTTTGACAACTCAGGGCAGACAGGGGAGCAGAAGCTGGCTATGATTATTGCCTCCAAGGATTTTCCGGATATCGTATATAACGTACCTGATATATCAAAAGTTGTTAGGGGAGATTTGCTTTATGATTTGACGGATTTGGTGGAAAAATACTGTCCGGATATAATCAAGGCATTGCCGGCGGACAAACTGCCCGGATTATGGGATCAGCCCGGTATTAACGGCGGAATTGAAGGGAAAATTTATGGATTGCCCATGAGGGTGGATCCAAAATGGTTCAATATCCTGGACCCTGAATTTGCCAAAGAGAACGAAATCCCCTTTGGTGACAATACTCCCTTCTTATGGGTCAGAGAGGATATCCTGAAGAAAATTTATCCTCAGGCTAAAACCGTACAGGAGATTGAAGAGCTGTATGTGCAGAGAGGTGGCAAGTTTACAAAGGAAGACCTGTATGATGTTCCTTTAAACAGCAGGGAAGATGTGATTCAGTTCTTCTATGAAATTAAGAAGCTGGGAATTAAGGAAGACGGAAAAGATGTAGAGCCTCTGTTCCTTTTCTCGGGCGGTGACAACTGGCCGTTGATGTCAGTGCTTACCGGAGGCCTGTATGGATGGTTCCCTGAAAACAACTATTTTACGTACTGGGATAATATCACCAAGAAAGTTGAATACATGTTCAAGCAGCCTTTCTTCAAGGAAGCTCTGCATACATGGAACAAACTGGTCAGAGATGGTATAGTGCCTAAAGAATGCTTCATTGATAATGCTGCGGCCTTCAACCAGAAGAGAGATACGGGAATGTATGCAACATCTTATGCATGGCTGGCACCGGACAGAGCCAAGCTGGAAAGTGCGGGCAAACCTGTGTACAGAAGAGTGTACTTCAACTTCAAAGGCGACACGGAAGGCAGGTTTGTCCAGATGACCGGAGCCGCAGGTTCAGGTTCCCATACCTATTATATTTTCAAGGATTCGGTCAAAGAAGAGGATGTGCCTCAGATATTGACATACTTCAACTACCTGTGGACTGAAGCCGGAATGAAGGCTTCAGTATGGGGTCCGAGAAGTGCAGGCCTGTTTACTGAAGATGCAAACGGAAAACGTAAATATGTAGACAAGGATCTGGAAGACTGCATGGCTTATGGCAAGGCCAATGAAAAGGGACTGTACTATGGTATTGCGAACTTCTACAATACCAGCCTGATTTCATGGCCGTGGATTGTAAGACCCGACCTGAACAAATTCAGAGCTGACTTTATGTATGACAAAGAAGTCAAGGCATCCGACGGCTTCAATAAATTTAATCAATACACCGGCATTGTGGATCCCATTAAACGTGTAGAATCCCTCCCGTGCGCTATCTGGAACTTCCCCGAACTGGAAGGGGTGAAGAAGCAGACAGCTTCCAGAAAGACCTTTGAGGATGCAATGCTTAAGGTATTGGCTGCAACATCGGAAGAGGAATTTGAAAAACTGTACGACGAATTTATCAAGATAGCTGAGACAACCTGCGGTATGGATGATAAGCTTCTGGAAGAGATAAACAGGGAATACAGTGAAAATTACAATAAAGAGTATATGAAAAACCTACTGAAATAAACTTCAGAATAATACAGTATTATCCCGTTGTATAAACACAAGGGATAAAAATGAAAGGGTTCATACAAAGATTACTTCTTGTACTTTTGCATGAACCCTTTTTTCTAAATAACCCGCTGATTATTGATTTCACCTATTGGATTTAAAAGCGATAAAGATTTTTATATAGAGTATACTTGCCGGAACTAATTTGTACTGTCATAATTGAAAATCTTTATCGTTGCCTGTTCAGATTTTTTATAACTGAATCAGTGTGCCTGTCGGTAAAAATGCGATGGAGGTAATATTATGCCAATAATCAGGAAGTTCGTATCAATTATTGTGTGTTTAGGATTAATCATGGGCATGTTTGCGGCAAGCCCAGATAAGGTAGAAGCGGCCGGTGAAATCTCCTTGTATATAGCTCCCGATGGCAACGATAATAATGACGGTTCAATGGATGCTCCTTTTGCCACCATTGGCAGAGCAAGGGATGAAGTTAGAAAAATCATCGCTGAAGGTATGAACGGTAATATCACCGTGTATCTGCGCGGAGGCGACTACTATGTGGAATCATCCATCGATTTTGATGAAAGGGACTCCGGCAGGAATGGATTTACTGTGACATACAGAAATTACCCTGGTGAAGAGCCTGTTATTGTAGGCGGGAAAAAAATAACCGGATGGGAGCCGGATTCCGGAAATATCTATAAAGCATACGTCGGCTATGAGTTTTATACCATGTATGCAAACGGAAAAAGGGCAACGGAAGCGAGAATTCCCAATCAGGGATATTTTTTTCCGGCAGTATCGTCCAATAACACAAATATTCATTATGCGGAAGGCCAGATTCCCGAGCCATTGGATGATCTGACGAATGTAAGGGCATTTTGCATGCCGGGGCAGGCTTTCACCGTTACAACCGTTTCATCCGTTGTGGATATAGACTATGTGGAAAATATCATCAAAGTGGACCACAGTCCCTATGGAGGAATGACGGCAGGTCAAAACGGGTATTACCTGACGGGTTCCCGGTCTTTTCTTGACATGCCCGGAGAATATTATTACGACAGGACCAGTGGATATTTATATTACTGGCCTGAAGACTCAACCACTCCGATAGGGGAGCAGGAAATCATCGCTCCTGCTACAAAGCGGATTCTAAACCTTGTAGGCTCTGACAGCACCAAGCTTGTAGAAAACATCATATTTGACGGGTTGACCATAAAATGCACGGACATAGGACGTCTTTATCTTTCCAGCAAAACAGCCGGCAACGGTGGCCTTGAAAGGGATGACTGCAGGGACGGTACCGTATTTATGGAAAATGCGGTCAATATTACGGTCAGGAATTGCAAAATCCTCCTTTCGGGATTATCGGCCGTAGTGCTCAATAAATATTCCCAGAATAATACCATTTACGGCAATCTGGTTGAAGATTTCGGTTATCATGGCATTTATCTGGTGGCGCTGGGCCCCAACAAAGCAGGTTATATCAACAAAAACAATCTGATTTCCAATAATCTGGTGAGGCGCGGAGGCCAACTGATTTTACACGGCGCCGGTATAGAAATTCTTATGAGCGGCGGGAATGAAGTGTCCTATAACAGGGTATCCGATATGAGAAGGAGCGGTATCGCTCTGCTTGGGGACAGATATGTGGTGGATTATATCCCGGAAGCCATAAAATACGTGAATCATTGGGATTATATCTATTCGAGAGATAATGTGATCAAATACAACGAAGTGACCAATGTGGTGACGGAAGCCAATGATTCAGGAGCCATAAACCTGTGGGGAAATGGAAAAAACAATATCATTGAAAACAACTGGGTTCATGATACCCGCGGAATGGCTTTTTATAATGATGATATGTCCGACTATACCATTTTCCGCAATAATGTGGCTTCCAATGTAACGGCATTTCCTTTCATCCTGAAAGGAATGAAGGTGGATTGCATAAACAATATCGTCGTTACTGACAACAACACTCCCTATATTTTGTCTCATGCCATGGGACATATCATCCGGGAGCAGGTTGTGAACAGAAATGTATTTTACAGCACGAAAAACCCGAAAATCATCCAGTTTAATGATTTCTCGGAAGACAGGTTCTCAAGTTTCGAGTCCAACCTGTATAAAAACGCATCGGATATTTATCAGTTCACAGGCCATCCAGAGGTGCAGGATCTGAATCAGTGGAGGGAATGGCGGGATAAAAGCTATGACCAGTATTCCATCACCGCGGATCCTTTATTTGTGAATCAAGAAGAGGACGATTACCGGTTCATGTATAACTCCCCGGCCTATACCCTTGGGATTGAGGACATTGATATACAAAAAGCCGGACTTAAGCCTGACTTTAAGTTTACTGACAAATATGAGGACCTGGACAGAATTTACATAGAATCCGATATAGCTGGTATCAGAGCAAATATCAACCTGGATGCTTCAGAAAATTCCACAGCTCAGCTGACGGTGACAGGAAGGACGAAAACAGGATTTTTCACAGACCTTGAGGGATATGACATTGCTTATAGAAGCGATGATGCATCTGTCGCGAAAGTAAGCAGTACCGGTTTTATCACCGCCAAAGGGCGGGGAATTGCCAAAATTACAGTGGACGTAAGCAAAAACGGTGCTTTGATTAAATCCAGGGACGTCTATGTCATTGTTGACGACAGTATCAGGGATATTCAATTCAAGACAAAAAAAGAGGTTCTTTTGACCGGCGAGACCAATATCCCCTTGCATGTAAGTGCGGTATCCGAGCTTGGGCAAAACCTGGAGCTAAATCCGAGCAATACGTTGTTTGAAAGCAGCAATCCGTCCGTGTTGACCGTTGATGCCGGCGGAAATATGACAGCCGTATCCCAGGGCGAAGTCATCGTATCGGTGTTGGTAAAAGACAACAAGGGCAATGAAAAATCCGCCCAGCTGCCCATCAAAGTCCGGGAAATGGTGGCCAGTTCCCTTCAGGTTACGGCCGAAAAGCAGGGGCTGTACCCGGGAGAAACCAACAGGCTGAAAGCAGAAGTTACCATGTCGGATGGTACGGTGGTAACCGTTGAGCCTGATCAGCTTGAAATGACATCATCCAATCCTGAGGTTGCTGTTGTGGACGAAAACGGGGAAATCACGGCAATCTCCTATGGAAAGGCCTATATTAATGTAAAAGCAGTCATAGATGGCAAGGAAGTTTCAGCCAGCTATACCCAGTTCGTCTACCCTTCGGATGTGCAGCAGCTGCCGTCTCCATGGGAAATAAGGCATTATGGGGATGCGGACGGTTATGTCTCCTTTGACAGCGGTACCTTTACATTCTTTACCGATGCAGCTGATGCCTGGGGAACAGTCGATGAGACGTTGTATGTATATCAGAAAGTGAATTTGGAAGATAACCCGAGGAAAATCACCATTACAGCAAAACTGGATATCACCGATACCACCACACCTGGCACCCAGTTTGGAATCGATGTGAGGGTAAATGACAGTTCCGATTCAAGGCATATATACCTAAGACAGAGTGCCAGCCAAAAAGAAGTATTCTTTACAGAACGCAAAGTGGACGGCGGAGAAACAACTTATACAAGATCCCTGGATGACAAGCCGGAATTCCCGAGTTATATAAGGATGGTCATTAACGGAACGGAAGTCATCGGTTATTATATGATCAATGGTGAGTGGAAGAGGTTCCCGAATTCAAAAACCCTGGACATGGACGATGAAATCATGATCGGCCTTGCCGTCATGGCAGGGAAAAATAACGGAATGACAGAAGCCGTCTTTTCCGATGTATCCATCGAGTATGAAGACCTTCCCATCACTGCTGTTACCATGACAACGGACAGGACTTTTCTTCCTAATATAGGAGACAGCACCACTTTGGTATTAAAGGGCATGGCCGGTGGAATTCCCTGCAATTTGCCCCAGCATGCTGAGATTGCATTTACAAGCAGCGATGAGAATGTTATATCGGTAGACCCAATCGGCGTTGTGACAGCCAAGAGTGCCGGAGCATCTATTATTACTGCAACCGTTGTGATAAACGGAGTTGAATTTAATAATTCAGTCATCATCAATGCAGTATCCCGGTTGGAGTTTTCGGGCATGGATATTGGCAATACAGGGGTACCGGGCAGCTATGGTGAACAAGACGGATTTTATACAGTGATTGGCTCCGGGTCGGACATATGGTATGCAAACGATGCCTTCCATTATGCTTACAGACCCATGACAGGAAACGGTGTTTTCATAGCGCATGTAGTAAGCCAGCAAAATACCAATTCCTGGGCAAAAGCAGGAGTTATGATCCGTGAAGCCTTAACCAGCGATGCCCGGTATGCAGCTATGCTGGTCACACCATCCAACGGGGCCACTTTCCAGAGGAGAACTGCACAAGGTACCAATGCGACCAGTGTAGGATTATCCGGTATCACGGCACCTTACTGGCTTAAGCTGGAAAGGTGGGGAGATACCATGACAGGATATGTTTCACCGGACTGTGTGAATTGGACCCCTGTTGGCACAGCTAATATCAACGGTTTCAGCAACGAGGCCTATGTCGGCCTGGCCGTTACATCCCATGACAACACAAAAGCAAGCAAGGCAGTGTTTAACTCATTATACCTGCTGGAAGCACCTTTCTTATCCATTGAGCTTTCAGCCGGCAAAGACAGGATCGGTGAAGGAGCCGATATACCTCTTAAAGTATCAGGAATGCCCGGTAATGTAGACATTGAAAGTATTGAGGGTATAACGATATTCTACAGCAGCAGTGATCCGGCGATTGCGGCAGTGGATGACAACGGCGTGGTCCATGGAGTAAAGGCTGGGACTGCAACCATTACTGTCAGTGTACATTTAAACGGAAGGGTTTATACTGACGCAATGGAGATCCATGTTGAACCATTAAGCCTTGAATCCCTTGATGTAAGCCGGAGTATAGGCAGCATGGGGATTTATGACCAACCAGTTTTATATGAAGTATTGGGCACACTGAATAATAATCAAACTTACTCTATAGAGCAGCTTAAGAGTCTTTATAATGCCGAAGTGAAATTCACCAGCAGCAATCCTGATGTAGCGGTCATTGACAGCAATGGCCGGATTGCTCCGGTGGGTTTGGGCGTTACCGTTATAAAGGTAGAGGTATCCATGGGTGGAGCCACCAAAACCAAGGAAAACACCTTTGTCGTACACAATGGTTATGTTGTAAGGGAAACCTTTGAGAATCCGGAAGAAACCTTGACCCGGTGGGGTCTCCAGGGGGATTCCAATACCATTAACACGGAAAATCCAAGAAGCGGCATATACAGTCTCAAAGTTAACAAAGATTATACGGTGCTGTCCATGGAATTTGGCCTGGATGAACCGTATGTAGGAATCATCGAAGGATGGTTTTATGATGATGGCGTGACCACTAATGGAAATGTATTTTCAACTGACAGGAAGAATTCTGCCGACCCTTCAAATACCGGAACTTCTGTGCTGATGGTGGGCATCATTGATAATCCGGCCCATTACATGGTAAGAAATATATACTCCTATTTTACAACTGCCGTTGAAAGGACTAAAGGCTGGCACAAGGTAATACTGGATAATTACAGTGTTCCAGGCAAAATCAATGCATATATTGACGGAACCCTCGTAGGGCAATATCCGGGTTATGGATTGAAGAACTTCATGATAGGTGATTTGTGGAGTGACGGAAGGTATTCACAAAATATATACTTTGATGATATTACCCTCTATCAGGTTGTGGATGCAGACAATACACCACCCGTTACAACTGCTTTTATCGATAAAACTCCCATCAACGGATGGTTCAATTCAGATGTGACGGTTACTTTGAATGCTTCTGATGGCATATCGGAGGTTAAGCTCACAGAATACAGCATGGATGGCGGAATGACCTGGAACGAATATACGGCTCCGGTGATCATATCATCGGTCGGAAGAAGGAGAGGCAGTCCTGAGGTACGATGCGGGAGTAATTATAAATCAATGGTTAGCTAAAAGTATAGAGTAGGTATTTAGAAAGAGCTGTCTGGATTCGGTTGTTGAAAGGGATGCTTTTGGCTCAAGCGGAAATTCATTTCTGCACAGCCACTCATGCCTGCAAAGCACAGTCAATAATGAAAATGACATTCTCATTTTCATCTCAATCAACATGTCCGATACCAGATGATTCATCACTAAACCATATAAGCTTTTATGCTTGCAGCATTTCGAAGCCAAGCTTCCGGTCGGTGAGATGCTGCAAGTCCTCTTGTTTTTTGTACATTTAAGCATATATCCTGCTCTACAAGCGTACATTCGTATTGAAAGGAGAACATATGATGCTAAAAAATTATCTTCTCATTGATGACAAAAATCTGGCCAGGTTTGATGAATTGTACAGGGATTATAAAAGAATGTATGAGGATCCTGACAACTGTTCTCCCAAATTTATCATCAGAACACCTGTCAAGTTAAGCTCTACAGTCAGGGAAAGAGTAGAGGACCCCATTGCAATGCTGAAAGCGGAGCTGGACATTTTAAGGTCCCATATTGAAATAGGGGATGACAGAGTACCTTCCGTCAGAGTACAGTTTGGTACCGCTCAGGTAGCAGCAGCCTTCGGCTGCCGGATGCATGTTTTTGAAAATAGCCTGCCTGCTGCAGGCAATCATGTAGTTAAAAGCATTGAAGACATTTATAAGCTTAGAAAGCCAGCACTGGACAGCGGATGGTACGGAAAACTTAAGGAATTTACCGAAATATTTAAGGAGAATCTTCCCCCGGGGGTGCATATACAGCATCCTGACATACAGAGCCCGTTTAATAATGCATATATGATAAGGGGTAATGATATATTTCTGGACTTTTATGACGATGCTGATGCGGTAGGTTATCTGCTGGATGTAGTAACTGACTATATGATTGAACTGGTACCTTATCTGAAAAATATGATCAGTGATGACAGAGAATGGTTTTTTGACTGGGGAGCCATGTGGAAAGGAGCTGCGCGCATCAGCAATTGTTCATTGCACATGATAAGTCCTGAATTTTATACGAAGCACATACTGCCCAGGGATAAGAAGCTTTTGAAGGCTATTGGTGGAGGAAGAATACATTATTGCGGTACCAGTGATAAGGTTATGGATCAAATGTTTAAAATAGATGACCTGACGGGTTTTGATTATGATGCAAACCATCACAACCTCTGGGACATATGCGACAAGATACCTAAAAACATAACCCTTTTACAATGGGGAGACCCGCCGGAAGCGCAGCAGTCAACGGTTGAAAGGTTGCTTAAAGGAGACTGGCCAAAGAAAAGGAATATTATCATAGAGGCTCAGGCAGGTTCCATTGAAGAAGGCAGGGAATTGCTCAAAAGATTAAGGGCATCTGTGCCGGACTAAAGCTTTTGCTAATTCCATAACCTGTTTTAATGGTTTTTGACTCCGTTGTTAAAATTACTCTATTTTAAAGCATCGAACCATACTAATTTAAAGCATCGAACCATACTAACAACTAAAGGTTTACAAACCATCTCTGTCTCTTTAACATGGAACTTATTCTCAGAAAATGCTTAATAAAAAGAGTTAATTTTTTATGGCTTGAATTTTATCACCAAGGCTTGCAACGCAGTAAGTTTTTCGGCCTATGATCCCATCGCACACCCACAGAAGGCTTTGTTGATTTGCCGGAATATTTGCATATTTACACCGATGACTGGTATATCCATTGAAGGAATAACTTTATATTAGTATAATGTATAATAGGTAATAGTGAAGAGGTACCGATAGGTATTAACAGAGGGGGTGTGCTTCCTGAATATTTCTGCCACTTATGTTTGGCTTATTATCGCAATTGTGCTGGGGATTATCGAAGCTGTGACTTTAGGATTAACTACGATATGGTTTGCCGCAGGAGCTCTGATTGCCATGCTCATTTCAATGTTCGAGCTGCCTGTTCCAATACAAATCATAGTTTTTTTTGCATCGTCTTTAATCCTGCTTTTTTTCACCAAACCGATATTAGAAAAGTATGGAAGAATTGGAATCGTTCGCACCAATGCAGATAGACTTATAGGAGAAAAGGGGCTGGTAACCGAAAGGATTGATGTGATTAACGGAACCGGTCAGGTAAAGATTTTCGGACAGATATGGTCTGCAAGATCTGCAGATAACCAGGATATTGAAGCTGGAGAAATGGTGGAAATAAAGAGCATCACAGGTGTTAAGCTGATAGTTGAGAGAGTTGGGAATGATTTGGATTTAAAGGAGGAGTAAGCAATGCCTTGGATTTTTATAATTTTAGCCGTAATTTTAATTCTTCTGGCAATCACAAGCATCAGGATTGTACCTCAGGCCAATGCTTATGTCATTGAGAGGCTGGGGGCTTATCTGACTACCTGGGACGTAGGGCCTCACATTAAGATTCCGTTGATTGACAGGGTTGCAAAGGTTGTGCTGCTGAAAGAGCAGATATGGGATTTTGCGCCTCAGCCGGTTATAACCAAAGATAATGTAACAATACAGATCGATACTGTTATCTATTTCCAGATAACTGACCCTAAAATGTATGCGTATGGGGTGAGCAATCCCATGTCGGCAATAGAAAATCTCACAGCTACCACCTTGAGGAATATTATAGGAGATCTGGAGCTGGATGAAACCTTGACATCGAGGGACACGATCAACTCAAGAATGAGGGCTATATTGGATGAAGCCACGGACCCCTGGGGCATAAAAATCAACCGTGTTGAGCTCAAGAACATCATTCCTCCAAAAGAGATCCAGGATGCTATGGAAAAGCAGATGAAAGCGGAAAGAGAAAGAAGAGAAGCCATTTTAAAGGCGGAGGGTGAAAAGAAATCTGCCATACTGATTGCAGAGGGTAAAAAGGAAGCGGCAATTTTGGAAGCAGAAGCTGAAAAGCAGGCCACCATCCTTAGAGCCGAAGCCAAAAAAGAAGCGGCTATTAGAGAGGCGGAAGGACAGGCGGCAGCTATCCTCAGGATACAGGAGGCTACGGCCCAGGGTCTGAGAATGCTCAACGACTCAAATCCGAACAAAGCCGTCATTGCCATCAAGAGTCTTGAAGCTCTGCAGAAGGTTGCCGAAGGAAAGTCAACCAAGATTATAATTCCCTCAGAGATTCAAGGCCTGGCAGGGTTGGCAACATCTCTGGCGGAGCTTACTGACAAGAAAACTGCGGAGTAATAAGTGGAAGAGGATGGAACCGGCAGGTTTTTGCTCACAAATTGCCTAAAACCACTCTGCTGAGATACCTGCCGGCGACTTCCCCCGCTTTTTTCATAAAATCAATATCGGTGGGAGGACTCATGTGGCGATATCTCGGGAAGTACCTGGTAAGGTGCAGGGGGATATCGCTTTTTATCGTGCTGAGGTATTCCGCTATTTCCTCCACCTCATCCAGGTTGTCATTTTCACCGGTAACCAATAAAGTGGTGACCTCCACATGGCAGGATTTTGCTGCGATTTCAATAGTTTTGAGAACAGGTTTAAGGGTGCCTCCGCAAAGATTCCTGTAATAGGCATTTCTAAAGCTTTTTAAATCGATGTTCATTGCATCGGTATAAGGAAGGAGCATCTTAAGAGGCTCTTCACTGATATATCCGTTGGTCACCAGCACTACGGACGCTTTTGAATCCTTTTCCTTCAGGAGCCTTGCACAGTCATACACATATTCGAACCATATGCTGGGCTCGTTATAGGTAAAGGCTATCCCTATGTTATTTTTTGTCGCCAGGGCGGTCTTAACCAGATCCTCCTTGGGCACAAAGTCGCTGATTGCCGCAAAATCCCTTTCATGTAAGGAACTGTTCAGAGCCTTTTGGGGTTTGCCACTGTTATCCCTGTACTCATTTGCATATACGGGATTAAACTGGGAGATGCCATGGTTCTGGCAGAAACTGCAAGTGAAGTTGCAGCCGAAGCTTCCCACCGACAGAATATGAGTACCGGGCCTGAAATAGTAAAGAGGCTTTTTTTCTATGGGGTCCAGGGCTGCTGAAGTTATCTCTCCGTAGTTTATGGTAAAAAGCTCACCTTTTTGATGCACCCTCACGTTGCATTTCCCAAAATGTCCGTCCTCCATCACGCAATTGTGGGGACAGAGATAGCAGTGAACCTTGTCCTTGATTTTTTCATAAAACATGGCCTGGGTTTTCATGGCATCAATCCTCGCATAACAAGTTTTGAGTTTATCAATTAATCTTCTTTGTGCCGTATCACTTTAAATCTCTGTATCGAATACTCTTCATTGGGTCTGATGCCTGCCTTCCTGCAAGCAATGGACAGCTGTTCATCGATTGTATTTACACCCTCCAGGTCTGGTAGTAAAAGCCCGGTTTTTCCATTGGATTTTACGATTACGCCGTATTCCTTGGGATTCAGGTCTTCTTTGGAGGCGGGCTCGGGCTCGGTCAGAATGTCCACCGAAAAATCTATATCCGGAAGCTCTTCCTTTTCTACCTCATCAAATCTGGGGTCATTGAGCCCTGCTTCCAGAGCGTTTCGGATGATTTCCTCCGCGATGCTACCTGTGGTAGGAAATATGGTTCCAATACATCCCCTCAATTCTCCGAACTTTTTAAGAGATACAAAAACTCCCCTTCGGCTGTTTTTCATTTCATCCGTTACATAGTCGGGCAACTCCTTGATTTTCTTCCCTTCGGTTAGATATTTAGTTAAGCTCTCCCGGGCAAGCTTCACGTAGGGGTCTGTCTGCCGTTGCTTTTTCTCATAGGCAGCCTTCTTAATCGCTTCCAGTTGTCCCAGCATGGAGGTGCTGTGGGAAAGGACATTAAACTTCATGACACCATAACCGACTCCGAAGGTTCCTTCGTAGCTGTATAAACTTCCATTAAACTTTTTACCGTCCAGTGCTCCGAGCAAAATAGCAACCGACCGCCTTCCGCATTCGCCGGCATTAATCACCGTCTCTTTATCCATGCCGAATACGCCGGCCACATCGCCTTGCTCCAGATTATGAAGGAATTCGGTATCGAATTTCGCACCGAAGGGGCTGTAATCGTAGGGTCCGTCTTCCCGCAACCTGTGGGATAAATCTCCGCTGGCGATAAGGACGGCGGTTTCCTCTGATTCATCCACTGCTCTGCTGATTATGATTCCGAATTTATATAAGTCCATATCGCTTAACGGGGCATAGGTGACGTGTACGAATTTGTAATCCTTATAGTACTGGTTTATGAAGTACAGCGGAACCATGGCCCCGTGGTCGAGATAAAGGGAAGCCTTGTAATTTTTCAGCAGTGAGTTGGTCACCAATACGGAAGGGATGTCCTCTTTCGAAGCCAGTTCATAAATCCTTCGGGTGAGGGACTTGTTTATCACAAGCTTCATTGAGACATCGGGGGCTCTGAAGTTTTTCATGCTTCCTGCGATTTCATCCTCATAGCTTAAGGCAATTGCATCCTGAAACATTGTGCCATGGGGAGTAATCAGGATAATGGTGCCCGGAGCTTTCTGAGAAATATCTTTTCCTATGGCATGAAAACTGTCCATCGTTTTTTGAATCTTTTTTTCTTCTCCCTTTCCCACTTCAGGCAAAACAATAGGGGGATGGGGGAGTAAATAAAAGCCTTGCAGACTCATAAAAGCTCACCTCTGTTATCAATATCTGCTTACATTATATTATAGTTTTGCCTGTTTGCAAAAATAAATAAGAACTATAAACGCAATGCATATATGTGTGTTTGTGGTTATATTGCTTAACTATAAAAATTCGTATTGAATCATCTAATCGAAAAGGTGATGGATGTTGGTATGGGGTTCAAAGCATACATTGCTAAGAATGGAATTTACCTGTATACTCCTTATGAAAAAATATTCCCTCCGTTTAAGTGTGTGCCAACTTGGGGAAATGATTATATAAATTATCTGTATCATAATGGGTCCATTAAGTAATAATAGGTTATTTAAAGCATATTAGGTTAATTAGCGGTATATCCGTCGATACCTTTTAACCTGCATGAAATTCGATAGTTTTGATAAAAGATATTTTGACAGGCAGGGAAGATTAAAAAATGATATACTGGTAATATCAGGGACAGAAGCATCTTTTGAAGTCATGAAGGAAAGACTGTGACCGATATCGAAGGCCATTGATAAGGTCGATTAATAATAAGGAAAGGAGAGTATCATATGAAACTCACAATTAAAAATGATTTTTTGAATAGGAGCGTCAAAACTCTCGGAGAAATTCATGATATGCTGGAAAAGCTTCCTACAGTGGAGTTGAGGGATTTACAGGCCAATCAGGCTGCTCTTGTGATTGTTGACATGATAAACGGCTTTGTCAGAGAAGGCGCATTGAAAAGCCCCAGAATCGAGGAGCTCATCCCTGAAATTGTAGAACTGTCCAAGATGTGCGATAAATTGGGGATTGCCAAAATCGCCTTTGCCGACTGCCATACAGAGATTTCCCCGGAATTTGATTCCTATCCGCCTCACTGCATGACGGGAACCCATGAGAGCGAAATTGTGGATGAGATTAAGGAAGTAGGGGGGTATACGCTGATACCTAAAAATTCTACCAATGGTTTTCTGGAAGAGGGATTTCAAAAATGGCTTTCGGAAAACCGCCATATAAACACTTTCATAATTACCGGTGATTGCACGGACATTTGCGTACAGCAGTTTTCGATAACGCTGAAGACCTGGTTTAACAAGCAGAATATGAAATCCAGGATTATTGTTCCGGTGAATGCGGTTGAAACCTATGATTTGGGAGTACATGATGCCGACCTGGTGAACGTGATGGCGCTATATAATATGATGATTAACGGTGTGGAGGTAGTCAAATCCATCGTATAAACTTGCTGGTACTGGATTTTAAGTATTTGTGCCCATTGCCGACAGGAGCAGCAATCTGCTCCTGTTTTGTGCGTAAAGCCCTTTTTTGATTTTCTATTTTTCTTAGTTATTATTATAAACATGGGAAGCCTTGTTTTACCTGAAATGCAGCAAATTAGTTCACAAATGAATTTATTTCATGGTTATAGCGAGGGACACAATCATTAGAAAGCTTGCTTTAGCCGAGATGCGGCAAGTTGGATCGCAAAAGAAACTTGTTTTCTTTCGTGTTATAGCGTGGGAGTCAATTGCCAAAAGGCTTGTATTTACTGAAAGGTGGTAATCGACTCATGGATGAATTCTATTTTTGCTTTCTGGGTACAAAGCTTCTGACCGTGTTTTTAAGAGCGTTCCAACAAATCTATTATTGATTCCTGAGGATTTTATTAGTATAATTTATAAGGTCAATTTGCTCGAGGCTAATCGTTTAAATTTAGGACAAGCAATGATGTAAAATTAAATTTCTAAAAAAATCACTAAAATCACAGGAGATATTAGCATGACAAAATTAATGAAGTTATTTGCTCCAAGGGACATGACAGAGGGAGCGCCCTGGAAACGTATCGTTGAATTTGCAGTACCAATGTTGATTGGTAATGTCGCTCAACAGCTTTATAATACTGCAGATTCCATTGTTGTCGGCAAATATGTGGGCGACAATGCTCTGGCTGCGGTAGGCAGCGCATTTCCCATATTGAATCTTTTGCTTGTGCTCTTTGTAGGTATTGCTACAGGGGCGGGCATCATGGTTTCCCAGTATTTCGGGGCGAAAGACAGGGAAAAGCTCTCCCGCACTATTGGTGTAAGCATTACACTGACAGCAGTTGCATCGATAATAATCATGATAATAGGACCGCTTGCAACCCGCCCGATGCTTGAGCTTCTTAATACGCCGGAATCCATCATCGGTTGGTGTGAGGAGTATCTTATTATCTTTTTTGTCGGCGTTGCAGGCTTCTTTTACTATAATATTCTGTCAGGTGTTCTGCGCGGATTGGGGGATTCCTTGTCGGCACTGGTATTTCTGCTGATTTCGACAGCTCTCAATGTGGGGCTGGATATCTGGTTCGTAGCGGGATTCAATATGGGGGTAGCCGGTGTGGCGCTGGCAACCGTAATTGCTCAGGCTATATCAGCAGCTTTGTGCACAATTAAGTTGATGAGGATGAAAGATATCTTTGACTTTAATTTTAAAATGATGAAGCCAGAGAAGGAATACTCTGTTAAGCTTTTAAAACTCGGGATGCCGTCAGGTTTGACCCAGGCTATATTCTCCCTGGCAATGGTTGCAGTGCAGTCTTTGACCAACAGCTTTGGAGAGATGGTCATAGCATGCAACGTCATCGTCATGCGTGTGGATGGATTTGCTATGATGCCTAATTTCACCTTCGGAAGCGCTATGACGACCTATGCCGGGCAAAACATTGGAGCAGGCTTGATGGACAGGGTGAAAAAGGGTACTCGGGATGGTGTGAAGATAGCTGTAGGAGTTTCATCTGCTATAACGGTTATCATTCTGCTCTTCGGAAGGTATCTCATGAGCATTTTTACCGACACGGCTGAATTGGTGGACTTAAGCATGCACATGATGAGGATACTGGCAGTCGGTTATATTGCAATGGCTGTTACACAGACCCTGTCAGGCGTAATGCGTGGCTTGGGCGACACTATGACACCCATGTGGATTTCCCTTATTACCACCATCGTACTGCGCGTACCGGTTGCTTATGGCATTGCTTATTTGACACGAAGTGACGCCTATCCTACCGGCAGGCCGGAATCCACCTTTATTTCTCTTTTGGTGGCCTGGACCTTCGGAGCAATCATCACCGCAATATTCTTTAAGAAGAAATACAAATAGGGGACGCTCCTTCACATAGAACATTTGTTCTTTACAAATAATGTATTATATGGTATGATATAACCACAAATGATATCCAGAGGTGGTTTATCAT
>ENA-OWPA01000523-OWPA01000523.1-bioreactor-metagenome-genome-assembly--contig:-NODE-523-length-49116-cov-10.995188_pt1 | contig 49116 bp, 37 predicted proteins | sample MGYA00238139_ERZ651803 | MGnify/ENA primary metagenome ERZ651803 (study PRJEB26909, sample SAMN07631231) | bioreactor metagenome | isolation source: Switchgrass digestor | place: USA: Dartmouth...
AGGTAAGCTATCCTACGGTGTATAGAATTCTAACTGAGGCAGGTATTAAAAGCCCTAAAAAGCATCGTAAACGTAAGACACATCATAGAAGAAAAAGAAAACCTCAAAAAGGCATGTTAGTGCAAATTGATGCATCTCCCCATGAATGGATTATTGGTGGAAGTTCCTTTGTTCTTCATGGTGCCATAGATGATGCTACTGGCGAAATCCTTGCTCTATACTTTACTCCTAACGAGTGTATGGAAGGGTATTTTGAGATAGTTAGACAAATTGTTACAAATCATGGAATTCCAACTAGTCTTTACTGTGATCGTCATACTATTTTTATATCACCTAATGATGGAAAGTTGTCTATTGAAGACCAGTTAGAAGGAAAAACTGTTAATTTAACTCAGTTTGGAAGAGCTATGGAAGAATTAGGGATTAATATTATCAAAGCCGGTTCTCCGCAAGCCAAAGGACGAATTGAAAGGCTATGGGGAACTCTTCAAAGCAGACTTCCTGTTGAATTTAAAATCCGTGATATTACTACTATGGAAGCTGCTAATGCTTTCTTAGCTGAATTCATGGAGGCATATAACAAAAAGTTTAGTGTTTTACCTGAAAATCCTAAATCTGCTTTTAGAGATTTAGATTTAAATATCAATCTTGATTATATTCTTTGTATAAAGGAAGAACGAAAAATAATTGAGGGTTCAGCATTTTCATACAATGGACAGTATTATCAACTCACTAAAAATGGGGAAAAAGCAGCTTCTATACCAAAAGCTAAGCTCACTGTTTTAACTAGTTCTAAAATTGGTGTGAAGGCTGTCTATGCTGATATAGTTTATAATACTAAGATGTTGGATGAACGACCTAAAAAGACAGTTTCAACATTATCAGAAAGACGACAAAAGAACAAACCTAGACCATCAAAAAATCATCCTTGGAGGCAATCAGTTGATAAAAAACCCACACCCTTGTATGAGGAAGTTCTCTTGCGTAAAGAGACAGATGCCGAAATCCAAGAAATATTAAACGGCTTATTTAACTCAACAAGAGCATGGGTTTAAGAGATACAATCTCTTAAAAATATCATATCTTTTTTTTAGTCCTTTTTCAAGGGCTTATTTGTCATACCTTTTTATATAAGTATGGTTTCTTAAAGCCAAATTTATAAGCGTTTATGCCGCGAAAGCCTATTGATATAGGCAAGTCCCCTCCGGTATAATCTTGTGGCGGAAATAATGACATTCCGCCTATTAAGAGATTATTTCCGGCAAATATAGGTGCCCAGAGGGGACAGAGACCCTATGTCAATAGGAACGTGGAATAAATGCAATACTCATCAATAGTTTTTTCATTCTAAAAATGACACTTTCATTGAATAAAATTAAGTTCTTTTATATGACATTTTCACAGGTTATTGACATATATTATAGCCTATCATTCTTTCAATTGACAAAATATAATTAATGCTATAAACTAATCCTTGTCTGAATTATTTTATTTATGCGTAAGGGAGGGTAGATATGGTAAGGCTTAGAGAACTATTTGCACCAAAAGATTTAACTGAAGGTACCCCTTGGAAAGTAATTGTTGAGTTTACGATACCAATGCTCATTGGCAACATAGCACAGCAGTTTTATAATACTGCCGACTCCATTATTGTAGGAAGATATGTTGGAGATAATGCCCTAGCAGCTGTTGGCAGTGCCTTCCCCGTACTAAATCTATTGCTGGTGCTGTTTGTTGGAATTTCCGTTGGTGCTGGTATAATGGTATCCCAATACTTTGGAGCTAGAGATCGGGAGAAACTGTCCAATACTATTGGTATTTGCATATCGCTTACAGCTATTGCTTCTTTAATTATCATGATTATAGGACCTATTGTTACCCGTCCTATGCTGCTTCTTCTTAATACACCGGAAAGCATAATTGACTGGTGTGAAGACTATCTGATAATTTTCTTTGTAGGCATTGCAGGATTCTCTTATTATAATATATTTGCAGGTATCCTACGTGGCCTTGGCGATTCATTATCAGCACTTGTATTTTTGCTCATTTCTACTGCTTTAAATGTAGTGCTTGATATTATATTTGTCAGTCAGTTTAACATGGGTGTGCCTGGTGTTGCATTGGCAACTGTACTAGCACAGGGAATATCAGCAATTCTTTCATTTATTAAGCTTATGAAAATGGATAGCAGCTTTGACCTTAACCGTAATGTGTTAAAGCTTAATAAGGAATATTCCACTAAATTGATTAAGCTTGGACTGCCTTCAGGTTTAACTCAGGCAATATTTTCACTTGCAATGATTGTTGTGCAATCCCTGACCAACACATTTGGCGAAATGGTTATAGCTGCAAATGTTATTATCATGCGCGTTGACGGATTTGCAATGATGCCGAACTTCTCCTTTGGAAGTGCCATGACAACATACGCAGGGCAAAACATTGGCGCCAGAAAAATGGATAGAGTATATAAAGGAACCAAACAGGGCACTATGGTTGCCGTAGGGGTTTCTACTGTTATTACCATTATTATATTATCCTTTGGTAAACATCTTATGGGTATTTTTACAGAAACAAAGGAATTAGTTGATTTAAGCATGCACATGATGCGAATACTTGCAGTGGGATATATTGCAATGGCTGTAACACAGTGCTTGTCTGGAGTTATGCGCGGTGCTGGAGATACTATAACACCTATGTGGATTTCCCTTATAACTACAGTTGTGCTTCGCATACCTGTAGCCTATGGCATTGCATATCTTACAAGGAGTACAGCTTATCCAAAAGGAAGACCTGAAGCAATTTTTATCTCCCTGTTAACAGCATGGACCATGGGGGCAATAATTACTGCACTTTTCTTTAAAAAAGGCAACTGGCGTAAAAAAACCCTTGTTGATAAATAATAAATGCACTGAAGACATCAGTGCATTTATTATTTATTCTATTCAAATGTTCCTTTAACTACTGCTTTTTTGTTCTCCACCATAATCCTGCCCTTAGCTATGACCGTATCAATATCGAGGGTTTTCTCATCCATAAGGCACAGGTCTGCATCGAAATGTTTTTCAACTCTCCCTTTGCCCTTAAGCTTAAGAATTCTTGCAGGATTGCATGTTACTGCCCTTAGGGCTATTTCCAGTGGAATATCCCCATTAAATACACAGTCCTTTATGGATACCAATAAGCTGGTGGATTTTCCAACATCTAATCCTATAAGTTCCTTCTTTTCATTGAAAACAGGCAGGCTTCCCTGGCCATCAGATGATATGGTGAAATTGTCAAGGGAAATTCCTTCATCCAGTATTCTCCTTAATCCCTTGCTGAACCTTACCTCACCATCCTGTTCCTCCCAGAAATCAGGGTCCTCGCTTGCAGTAAAATCAATATATCCACCTTCTTTTGCATACCTTATGCCTTCCTCAAAAAGCTCCGGATTTCTGTTAATATGGGTAGGTAAAAACTGTGTAACAGGTATTTCAGTTTCCTTAACAGCTCTAAACAGCATTTCAAGCTTTCTTGTGCCGTCACCTACATGAATATTTACAATTCCAGCCTTTCCTGACAGCATGCCTGCAACCCGGGCATCAGCTGCAGCCCTTATGAATTCTTCAAAAGTAGGCTGCGATGACCTGTGGTCAGAAATTGCTACTTCACCAATGCCTATGACCTTGTCTATGAACATTATATCCTTCATTATTTCCCCGGTAAGAGTCCTTAAAGGCAGTCTATAGGAACCGGTATAGACATAGGTGGTAATGCCTTCTTCCTCCAGCCCCCTTGCCTTGGCAACCAGCGCACTCATATCCCTGCCAACGCCATCTGTGCCAAGGGTCCCTACTACAGTGGTAACCCCTGCAGTGGTAAACCCTGTTAAAGTGGATTCAGGAGTTCTGGTTGCAAATCCTCCTTCACCTCCACCACCTAAAATGTGGACATGGCAGTCTATAAATCCCGGTACTAATATCTTGCCGGTGCCGTCTATTTCCTTAACATCTACTACACCATTCAGATTTATATCTATTTTATCCTCTATTGCTGCAATTTTGTCTCCCATTAGCAATACATCTTTTACTCCTATGGGTTCAGGTTTATATACACTGACATTTTTAATAACTGTTATCAATCTCATCATCCCTTTATTGTAGATTTATTGCTATTGCTATAAATACGAAAATTGAGCCTATTATGAAGAAGAAGCCCTGCATCTTTATCTGGAATTTAGCCCATTTACTCCAGTCTATTCTGGCAACGCCAAGTACGCCTATGAGGCTTGCAGATACTGGTGTAAATGCGTCCACAAATCCAGCTCCCAGCTGATAGCAAAGTACTGCAACCTGTCTTGATACTCCAACTATATCAGACAGTGGAGCCATAATTGGCATTGTTAAGGCTGCCTGGCCGGAGTTTGAAGTTACAACTAGATTGAATAAGCTTTGGAATATATACATGCCCCATGCTGCAATAAAGGATGGTATTCCGTTTAATGCATTTCCAATGCTGTACAGTACTGTATTTAATGCTGATGGAGTATTGGCATCAGAGCCTCCCAGTACCAGAAGTATTCCCTTGGCCATGCCTACTACCACTGCTGTGCCGGCCAAATCGGCAACGCCACCCTGGAATGCAGAGGCCATGTCATTTATGGTCATTCCATTAAGCTTGAATATAACTGCAATTATGCCTGCAACCAATCCCATTACAAAGAACTGGGATGCTATTTCTGGTATATAATATCCTTTTGTTGTAACTCCCCAGATTATCCAGATAAGCACTAACAGCATTTCCAGCAATATGAGCTTGTGACCTAAGTTGAATTCCCTTTCTTCATCAGTAGTCTGCTCCAGCTTATCCCTAAAATGCTTATCAGATTCATACATTACTGACAGCTCAGGATTCTTTCTTATCTTTTCTGCATACCTCATCATATATGCAGCTCCCAGCCCTGTTATTATAAACCACATTATAAGCCTGAAATCTGCTCCTGATAGAACAGGAATTCCTGCAATTCCCTGAGCAACAGCCACGCTGAATGGGCTCATCCATGATGCAGCATTACCAACCTGAGAAGCTACAAACGTTACAGTAACTGCTACAATGGAATCATATCCCAATGCTATTACAAAAGGAACCATAACCATTGCAAAAGGTATTACTTCCTCTGACATTCCAAAGGTTGCCCCGCCAAGGGAGAACAGGAAGAATAATAGCGGCAGTGCTAGCCTTTCCAAACCCTTTGTCTTCCTTATAAATGCATATATACCTGCATCAATGGCACCAGTTTTCATTATTATTCCAAAGGCGCCTCCAACCACTAGTATCAATGCAACTATTCCAACGGCTGAACCATACTTATCTCCTGTAACAAGTCCTTCGAATATGTAGTTCAAAAATCCGAATCCGCCAAAATCATCTGTTCCCCATATTCCTGCTGTTTTATGTAGTCTTTTACTGGTGTCATAGAAGTTTTCACCATACAGTTCATACAGAGTATCATCAGTAAGCCCTATTTCATCAAGTTGGGATTGGTCCCAGTTTGATGGATCAGTCTGTAAAAATTCATCCAGTGCTTCCTTGTCAATTCCAAGCTCTTCAAGCTTTGCACTGTCTTCAGCCAGTCTTGGCAGTTCACTGGCTAAAAAGTCCCTGTTAAGATTATAGCTGTATCTGAATGTGTCAGCCCTTAAAACTGTTCTGGTCTTTATGTCCCCATTTGCATCCTTATACTCCACCACATGAGTGCTGAACTTGCCTGCAGGTACCAAAAATGTCAAAATCCAGCAGAGCACAACTACTATAAAAATAATTGCATAAGTATGTGGAGTGCGAATCTTAGTAAAATCCCTTTTTTTGATTCTATCCATATATCTCCCTCCTCTTATTATTTTGGCTAATCAAAGACTTTTCCATAGAGTACTTATGCAATTTCCATGCCATTAATATCTTCTCTCCCTTATTGGTAAGCCTTGTGCCCCTCTTACCTCTATCCTTTGTTATGAGCCCCATTCTTTCCAGCTTATCCAGCCTTCCCCTTATTTCGTATTGAGTCATCTTAAAATCAGTGCCTTCCGACAGCTTGGCCAGTTTTTCCCTGCCTGCAGTTTTACCGGACTTGTTGAGTTCATGTATTTTCTTCAATATGAATATCTGGTCCTCTTCCAGCTCCTCCTCATAATTTGACTCTTCCTTTTCTAATTCATTGCTTCTTTTCTGAAAAAAGTTCCTATGGGGGATATCATTAACAGTCAGTATATTGCCTTCTCTGACTGCCAGCATGTAGCTTATTGTATTAATAAGCTCCCTTACATTTCCATACCAGTCATATTCAATAAGCTGCTTAATTGCTTCATCGGATATTTTAACGCTGTCCATGGTATAAACCTTGATAAAGTACCTGATAAGCTCAGCAATATCCTCTTTTCTTTCCCTCAAGGGAGCAAGCCTTAAATATCCCACCTTCAGCCGATAGTACAGGTCTTCTCTGAACTTCTTTTCATTTACCAGCTGTGCCAGGTTCTTGTTTGTAGCTGCAATTATCCTCACATCAATGGACTTTATTTCATTTCCCCCTATTCTCATAACCTCTTTTTCCTCAAGTACCCTTAAAAGCCTGGTTTGAACCTTCATGGATATATCCCCTATCTCATCCAGAAAAATAGTTCCGCCATCAGCCTGTTCAAACAGCCCTGCTTTGCCCCCTTTTTTAGCACCTGTAAATGCACCTTCCTCATATCCAAAGAGCTCGCTTTCTATTAGTCCATCAGGCAGCGCACTGAAATTAACTGCAAGAAATGGACCCTTTTTTCTTCTGGAAGCATTATGTATGGCACTTGCAAAAAGCTCCTTTCCAGTTCCACTTTCCCCTTCAATCAGTATTGCCAGGTCGGTTTTGGCAAGCTTATTGGCTATTTGCTTAATCCTTTTTATTTCATCGCTTATGCCGATTATGTCATCAAATGTATACTTGGCATAAAAGCCCTTATTTATCAGCTCCCTTTTCAGATTTTCATTGGCTTCTATGGTTTCCTTTACATTTTTAAAAGTAACTATTGTATAATTGCTCTTGCTTAAGTAAAACTTGTTGGCCAGTATTTGAACATTGTCATTATCAAAAACCTTGGTTCCGGTCTCCTTATTCATCAGAAACTCCAGAATGGATTTGTTGTATATAATATCCTTTACGCTTCTTCCAATAACCTTTGTATATCCTACATTTAATAATCTCTTTAAGTTTTCATTAAACACGCTTATCTTGCCCATGGTGTCATATACCAGCAATCCGTCATTCAGCCCATCCAGTACAAGGTTCAGATGTTTATTAAGATTAGTAACTTCGCTGTTTAACTCGGCAATCTTTTTGGCAACATTTATTATTTTCTTCAGATATTTGTTGGAAAACTGCTCTCCTTTAAAATCCAGCATGTTCATTTTGTTGAGTATCTGCATAACTGTTGTAAAATCCATTATTCTGGGCCCAATATCTATTACTTTCTTTACAAATCCTGGAACCTTGTCACATTCACCAGGTGTAATTGCAATATCCACCTTTGGAACGCTCTCTTTTATGTAAGGATAGTAAGGTATGAAGTTTATATGGTCTATTCCCAGCTCTTTCAATGCCCTTATTCCCTCATATGTTGTTTCCTTTTCATCGTTGACAAATAGCACATCTGTATCCTTTGGTATTAATACTACCTGGTCAATGTAATCATATGAAGCGCATATACTATCCGCTGCCAATGCCTTGTTACTTCATTCTAATTCCTTCTTTGTTATTTCTCTAATAACTTCAAATATAGATATATAAACAAATATAAACATGCTTAAAAGCATTGCAATAGATGAAAATGGAGGGAACTTAAATCAGATAATCGCATTAAGTTTTCAATATCTGGATATGCAAGGCCATTTTCCCATTTAGAAACAGCCTGCCTGCAAACACCTATTAGCTCAGCTATCTTCTCCTGTGAAAGCTTATTTCTTTTTCGGAAGCTTTGCAAGTTTTTCCCAAAAGTCATAAGATCACCTCTTTTTATTATTCCCACTGAAGTAGCCTTTTCTCTCCTTCTATCTTCTTAATCTCTGTAATATCCTGGGTAACTTCTAATACTCCTTTATACTCGCCCTTTGAGTTTCTCAGTGCAAAATACTGAATGAGAAGCTTTCTACCCTTAAAGTCTATCCAGAAGGTAGCTGAATCCCTACTGCCATCTCTGAAAGCATCAACAATTTTGTTGACTACATGTACACTTTCAGCAGGATGGCAGTTACGCACATCCCTTCCTATAGCAGCTGGTGAACGGGGAAATGTTCTGTCCTTAGGCTTTGTAAAGAATCTAACCTTGTTGTTTTCGTCTACGAATGTCAGGTCAACCGGCAATGCATTAAACACCAACATTATCTGTTCAAATGTAAGCTCTCCTGTTTCAGTCTTGAATTTCGTACCTTCAAATCCATGTATCTCTATATTTTCCATTTCATCTATAGGGGGTCTCTCAATAAATGGAAAACCATATTCTGCACTTTGCCTGTTCATATCCTCCCATACGGAGTCATCAAACACTTCCATGGCTGCAGGAAACAGTATCAGGTTTTCCTTCTTGGCAATACCAAGCATTGCAAAGAAAAGCCTGCCTATTTGAACATTGAATTCCTTCATGCTAAACTCATCCTTTTCAAACAAGGCCAGTGTGTTCTTTAGGGTTTCCCTGGCTTCATCGTGCAAAGACCACATTATTGAAAGGCCGTTGAATATTTCCATCTTTTTCTCCATATAGGGAAACAATATGTTTTCCTTTTTAAGGTAATGTTCATTAAACTCCTCCAGAGACTTTAATATTCTATGTATCTCCTCTCTTTTCTCCTTTACCTTCTTATCCACAATAATCCTTCTTATTTCCCCCAGTCTTTCTTCCAATGCTTTGTTTTCCTTCATCAATATATCCAAAAAGCTGTTCTCCTTTGGCCTTTCCCAGTGATAGCTTACAAGGGCATTATAAAATACATTTATTACCTTATCCAGTATCTTCAGTATCTCCCTTGGAGTATAACCCTTATTAAGCATTGAGTAGAATACTTCAAAGCATTCCCTTGGAGTTACTGTTTCCACATCTTCCCTGTATTTTTCATATAATGCTTTGCCATCCTCATTATTTAATACTCCCTGAACGTATTCCTTTAATCTTTCTATTTTATTATCGTTACTCATAAACATACCTCCATGTAAATATTTATATTAAATACTTACCCCAATCTGAGCCCATCTATCCTTAACAGCAATGATCTCATGGCTGTATTTCAAATCAAGAGACTTTCTAAATATGGGCCCATCATATACTACTGTGTGATATTCTCCATTTTCCCCGCAGACATCTGCACCACATTTTTCTATCTCCCTAATAAGTGGTAAGCTTAAGTCTTCACCCAGAAATACTTTATCAAGCCTAGTTGTGTCAACCAGCACAATTTTTGCCTTAAACCCGTAGCTTATAAACTCCTCCACCAGCTCTCTCCTGTTTCCATGCCATAGGGGTAGCACTGGCTCAATTGATGCTTTCTTACATACCCTTTCTTCCCATTGCCTATGCTCTTCTATATCTATATCTCCAAAAATTCCATAGTCTATCCCAATATCCTTAAACTTCCCAAGGTTTTCAACAAATACCTCTTCATATTCATGAAAGGATGCCCTGCCTATGCAAAGTTCAATTCCAATGGAATTAGCCTGGGCCTTAATAATGTCCTCCTTCAACCTATGGGCTGAGCTTATACCATTTTCTAGGCTAAACATGGTCAGTAACATCTTAGGCTTATATCCCTCATTAATGGCTTTATACAACGCCAGACATGCATCCTTTCCCCCACTCCACGAAACAAAACAATTACTTGACATTTCTCAACACCTGCTTTCATTATATTTTCTTTACAATTGTACATCCAAAGTTTGCTTAAAGATTATCCCCTAATTCAATATTGTATCCATAATCACAATAGAAAGGAGGTCTAATATAAATTGCAATTCTTATCTATTTTATCTTCTAAAGAAACATAATCTCAGATTGACTCCTTATCAGCCAAATACTCAACAAATCTCATGGCAGCAGAAGATAAGGATACATTCTTCAGAAAACACACGCCAATTGCCCGTTCAGGTATTTCCTCTACAAGCCTGACCTCATAAAGCACATTATTATCCAGATATTCTTTTGAAAATTCCTTCACAACACATGATATCCCGAGGTTTATCCTTGCAAACTCCAACAGCAGGTCATGGGACCCCAATTCTATTTCTGGCTCAATCCTTACGCCTTTTGATAGTATATAGTTTTCCACATACTGCCTTGAATTGGCCTTAGGCTCCAAAAGTATCAGCGGAAGCTCTGTTAGTTCAGAAAATGATAATGGCTTACCTGCTATTTCCCTGTAGCCTTCACCACAGACAAAAATGTCGTGGATATTCATAAGCTTCTTTACGCTTAATCCTGATTCTTCAATGGGAAGGTTGCATATTCCAATATCCACTTCACCTGATTTAATCAGCTCACATATCTCTAATGTAGTCCTGTTTATTATCTTCAACTTAATATTTGGATACTCATTGTGAAATTCCTCCAGAAATGGAAACAGATAATAGCGGGATATGGTATCTCCTACTCCCATTCGCAATACTCCTTGTAACAGCTTTTTTGACTCCAGCAGTTTTGTTTCTCCTACGTCTATTAAATTTAATGCGGAATTTACATGTTCAAACAGTATTTGACCTTCATTTGTAAGTACCACTCCCTTGGGAGTGCGGGTAAAAAGCCTTACATCCAGCTCCCTTTCCAGCTGGTTAATTGCCTGGCTTATAGCAGGCTGCGTCATGTAAAGCTGCCTGGCTGCCTTGGAGAAGCTTTTCCATTTGGCTACTTCTACAAAAACCTTATATAGATCAAGTTTTATTGACATATAACTACTCCTTATATCTAATATTAATACTATTTATTTTACTTATATCAGAATTTAGTGTATATTACAAGTGTAAGGATGAAAAAATACTTATCAAACTAACATTAAAGGAGAGATTTAAATGGAAAGAATGGTGGGTACTGTTGTAAGAGGCTTACGTGCTCCAATTATGATGGAAGGGGACAACATAGTGGAAATAGTCGTGGACACTGTTTTAAAGGCCTCTGAAGTAGAAGGTTTTTCCATTAAGGATAGAGATATAGTTGCTGTAACTGAATCCGTAGTTGCACGTACACAGGGAAACTATGCTGATGTTGATGCCATTGCATTAGATATTGAATCCAAGTTTGAAGACGATACTATAGGAGTTATATTCCCCATATTAAGCCGCAATCGATTTGCAATACTATTGAAGGGAATTGCAAAGGGAGCAAAAAAGATTATACTTATGCTTCAATATCCATCAGATGAAGTAGGAAACCAGCTTGTAACCATAGATGAAGTAGACGAAAAAGGCATCAACCCATGGACTGATGTATTAACTGAAAAGCAGTTTAGGGACCTATTCGGCAAGAAAATACATCCATTTACCGGCATAGATTATATTGAATACTATAAATCCATAGTTGAAGAACAGGGTAAGGAATGTGAAATAATATTCTCAAATGACCCAAGAACAATATTGAAATACACAAAGAGTGTCCTTATTTGTGATATCCATTCCAGAATGAGAACAAAGAGGATATTAAAGTCCAATGGCGGAAAAAAGGTATATAGCCTTGATGATATATTGACAAAATCCATAAATGGAAGCGGATACAACGAAGTCTACGGATTGCTGGGCTCAAATAAGGCTACAGAAAACACCGTAAAGCTGTTCCCAAGAGACTGCCAGCCAATAGTAGAAAGCATTCAATCCATGCTTAGGGAGAAAACTGGAAAGACTGTTGAGGTAATGATTTACGGAGATGGCGCATTTAGAGACCCAATGGGCAAAATCTGGGAGCTGGCAGACCCGGTAGTATCCCCAGCTTATACAAAAGGGCTTGAAGGCACTCCTAATGAAATAAAGCTGAAATACATTGCTGACAATATGTTCCCTGATTTAAGAGGGGAAGAGCTTAAAAAGGCAATTTCAGAATATATTAAAAACAAGGAACAGGACCTTGTAGGCAAGATGGAATCAGAAGGCACCACTCCAAGAAGGCTTACAGACCTCATTGGCTCTTTATGCGACCTAACTTCAGGAAGCGGGGACAAAGGCACTCCAATTGTATATATACAGGGATATTTTGATAGCTATGTAAAATAAGAGTTAAGCCACTAACTTATATAAGTTAGTGGCTTTTCAATTTGTCCCAGTCCATACCGCTCAATGGCGCTTTCAAGAATTTTGCCTATAAACTCTCCTCTTGTCATTCCAGCGGCTTTTGCAGCATATCCCATATAACCATGGTGAATTTTCATTTTGCCATTTTCATCCCTGCCTGAATCTGTTGTAAGCCCTGCAAAGGTGTTTATTTCAAGGAAATATGGTATTCCATCCTTTCCAAGTATCATATCTATTCTTGAATAATCCTTTGCATTTAACACCCTGTATATCTTTAAAGCCGTATCCTTAACAAGCTTTTCCTCATCACGAGTTAACCTTGCCGGACAGTGTATCTTTTCTCTGTCGTACATCTTGTGTTCAAATGTATTTGTCTTGGTATCATTGTACTCGATTTCCACTATTGGAAGCACCATCGGGTCCTTATACCCTATAATCCCGACAGTTATCTCCCTTCCTTCTATATACTCCTCAATTAAAGCCTTTTGTCCAATCTTTTCTGTTATCTTCCTCACAACCTTTGGAAGGTCTTCATACCTGTATATTATGTTTTCTTCTGTTATTCCGGCACTTCCCCTTCCCTCTATGGGCTTTACAAACAGAGGATATCTAAGGTTTATGTCCGGAATATTGTTTGGGTCGCTTGCTACAACAAACCTGGGTGTAGGCAGCCTGTTGTATGCTACAATTTCCTTCCTTTTGGCCTTGTTCATGGGCACAAGGTCTATTCCGGATCCTACATAGGGAATTCCAAAGGTTTCTAAAAAAGCCACCTCCTTAAGGCTAGACGCGTTGAAAACTATACTTATATTTTCCTTTCTGATGTCCCTTAAAGTCTCCCTGGGGTCCCTTTTCCATTCCAACAGGCAAGCATCATAGCCTGCTTCCCGTAAAGCAGAATAATGATGGTAGGCCTCTTCATAGGCATCATCATATATCTTGTCAGGTGTAATCCTCATCTGCTGCTCAACATTCCTATATTTCCTCCAGAAAACACCCACCTTCATATTCATGCCCCCTTTGTATTTTTTTGGCATGACAACACATGCCTTTGTAAAACAAATGCAATATTAAGTTTGCTATTAATTTTTCTACAAAAGTCGGGCTTACAAGGACTTGCTTATGACTCGAAAAGAAATAGATATGGTTATATGGAATATGTGGACTCTAATACATATTATACCATATTAAAATATTATGTAAAGCTAATCTGGATAAGAGGTCATTATCTGTAGTTATCTATATCGATATTTATATATGTTGGAACGTTGGATATTTTGGAATACTTTATAACATAATCATTAGCCCTGTCATAGAAATGAAACTCATCATTACTGTATACAATATATTCGTCTATATTATGGCTTTTTATAATATATACATTATCATAAATATTCTCATAAGTTCCCTTGTCTAATAGCTGGAACTGCTTGTATCTATAGAATTCCCCATCTGAAAATACAAAGTATTCCGGATCAAGCATGTTTTCATTCTGATAAGTACCTCTAATATTTCGGATTGCCATAAGCCTGTCTAATTCACTTTTAAGCTTTATGTTGTAAAATACTGACATAAGAAGCAAAATAACCAATACTATACTTTTGCTGTTTTTCAATACATAAAGCCTAGCCTTTGAAATAGTGTCCTTCATGTAATAACCTCCCCTACATCAGAATCTGCAGAGTAATAACTATGAAATAAGTATTGAAAATCCAGTTTACAAATATATCCTTCTAATATAATTATATCCTATATTAGATAAAAGATATAGTTTTTATATTGCAGTATATGTTTACATATAAAACTACAGGGACTGGTTTAAAAGCCAATCCTGCTTTAAAATATATACTTACTTCTTCTTCTCCTTCTTCTCTTTCTTATTGCCATTACTATAAATACAATTGCAATGATTAGCACCAGAACAATTCCATAGATCATCAGTGCAATACTGTTAGGATTCTTCAATAGTTCAATTATATTTCTGCTGTTTACAACTACCTTCCTCCCCTGTGTTTTTGAGTAATAATCGGGAACCTGAGGAATGCCCTTTACCTTTTCAAAGGACTTCAGATAAGTGGCCAATGCCCACCATTCCTTAATTTCATGGCCATCTGCTGTTATCACATGGTCGTCAAAGTTCTCTATGGGATTCCCGTACTTGTCCTTTGGAACTATGGACAGAAGCCCAAAGGATTTCTCTCCTACAACGGAAAGCATCTGTGCAGAATACAGCCCTGCAACAATCCTGTACAGTTCATCATCCTTTATTTCCTCCCTTAACCCGTCTTCACCTGTAAGGTAAATATCCGTAACCTTATTGAAAATAAGCCTGTGAGGGTTAAATGTATAGTTTAATCCTGATATATACAGCTGGGCCACATCCATTATAGGAGTTATGGATGCATCTACTTCAGCTACTGCCTTAAGCTCCCTGCCTGTCAGGTATGCAGATACCAATGGGTATCCGGATACCTTGTCAGGCCCTACACCCAGGCTGCTTACATTAAATACATCGGAAACTGTAATATTTCCCTTTACAAAGGATGACCTGATGGTCCCGTTGGGAACTACTGCAGCCCTAACCGGCTCATAGTTTTCTCCTTCTACCAGCTTAACAGTATATATGAAGGAATCGCTGATTAAGTTGCCAAGAGTGCTTTCATCATGCTTTTTCCCCAGCTCAGAGTGTGGTGGAAAGTCAAAAGGTGAATAGGCCAGCACTTCATCAAATTCCATGTTGAATCTGTCCAGATACTTCTTTTGCACTATTTCCCTGAAACCATCTATATATTCCTTTATTGTCTGATCCTCCGGTAGGCTGCTGTCAATGGGTATCAGTTCATACCTGTTTAGCTTCCATTTTCCTTCCCCTGTTTTTGTAACACTTATTACTCCCAGATTGACTCCTCTGTATCCAACTGAGCCTATTACAGTATCCCCTACAATTATTGGCTCCTCCAAAGTTGTATGGGTGTGCCCGCTTATAATGACGTCTATTTCCGGAACCTCCTTAGCCAGTATCTCATCTTCCGACTCATCCTTATTATCGCTTGTTCCGGAATGGGATAGGCAGACTATAAGCTCTGCTCCCTCCTCCTGAAGCACTCTTACCATTTCCTTTGCTCTTTCAATCTGGTCCGTAAACTCTACCAGGGCTAAGGGAGCATATGAATCTGCTTTCTTCCCCATAAGCCCGAAAATTCCTATTTTTATGCCCTTCTTTTCAACTATAGTATATTCCTTAACTCCGTAGTATTCCATTGCTTCCTTCAGCTGTTTCACTTCTTCATTCATTTTGCCCTTTTCATCCACAGGAAACTCCACATTGGATGCTACAATTTCAGGCAGCGGGTCATTGCTGTCTTTTGCACTCCTCAGGCTTTCTGCCAATCCTGCCGTTCTGAAATCAAACTCATGGTTTCCGAAGGTTGTCACATCATATCCCATTCTGCCAAGCATTCTTAGCTCTGGTGAATCCGTTGTAAATATGGTCTGAAAAAGAGTCCCCATTGAAAAGTCCCCTGCATCTACCAGCAACAGCTCACTGTCCCTTTTTCTTTCCTTCTTAATGGCGGAATATAGATATGCAAAACCTCCTACCTCTCTGGTCTCTCCATTTTCCAGTAATTTAAATGGATACATGTTATCATGCATATCATGGGTAAACAATATGGTTATGCTTTTATCCTCCTGTGAATAGGCTGCTGGAGCCAGCATAATGAATAAAATCAACAGAACAAAAATAGTCCTGTATGCCTTTTTCATAACCTCCACCTCATACTTATCAATAATTATTTAAAAACCACTCTATTAGTTTAGAGCCTATGCTAAATGATTCCCTGTACTTCTGTCTTACTTCATCCTTTGAAAACCAGCCTGCAAACAATATCTCCTCCCCATCAGGCCTCAGTTCTCCTTCCATGTATTCCGCAGTAAATCCCACCATCATGGAGTTTGGAAAAGGCCATGGCTGGGAGCCAAAATACCTGATGTTTTTAACCTTTATGCCTGTTTCTTCGTATACCTCTCTCTTTACGCATTCCTCAAATGTTTCCCCATATTCAACAAATCCGGCTATGACGCTGTATTTCCTTTCAGGAAACTGCTTATTATACACCAGTAAAAGCTTATCCTCCTTTGTAACAGCTACTATTACTGCCGGAGATGTCCTCGGCCAGGTAATGTTTCCGCATTTAGGGCAGACCAGTGCCCTTTCAGTATAGCTGTCTTTAATATGGTTTTTTGCGCCGCATACTCCACAGTGCTTATTCAGCTTTAGCCAGTTTAGAAATAGGCTTCCCTTGCTAGCAAGGGTATACATAAACTCATTCCCCATGTTTGCAATGGCCATCAAATCCATATATGCTATTTCACTGTTTTCAATTTCATTTTCAACTTCACCGCACATAATGTTTAATCCCTTAAGCTCGCCTATGCACTGGATATTGGATATTTCAATATTGATCCTCTTTATATCTCCCAGCCTGGGAAACCTGTATTCACCCTGAGTAATAAAAAGAACTGCTTTATTCCCTTTAAACAGTATCCATATGTCTTCATCGCATTCCTTGTGCAATCTCTTTGGCGAAGGCTTAATAGCTGTTTTTTCTGCCACAAAGTAGTCTTCCACTCTAACCCCCCCAATACCTATTCAGTCTTGCTTTTTTCTTCCAGGAAGCATTTCCTGCATAAAGGCTCATATTCATTAATGGCACCTATTTTAATTCGCTCCGTATCCTTTGATTTCCTGTGGCTGACCCATGCATCGTTTCCGCACTTTATGCAGACAGCATGGTGCTTGTACAAATAATCTGCAATAGGCATAAGCTCCTTTACTATCTCAAAGGGAGTGCCTGTATAGTCCATGTCAAGGCCTGCCACTACAACGGTTATATCCTTGTTGAGAAGCTTATATATGCCTGATATAATCCTGTCCACCGGTCCCTTAAGAAATTGAACCTCATCAATTCCTATTACATCGGGTTCCAGTTCATCTACATAATCCAAAAGCTCGTCTATATCATTTACAAGTATGCAATCCATGGAAGTAAGGTCATGGGTTACTATTTCGTTTTTCCTATATCTATTATCAATGCTCGGCTTAAAAGCAATAGTCTTATATCCTGCTATATTAAATCTCTTTACATCCTTCTCCAGGCTGGATGTTTTCCCTGAAAACATTGATCCTGTATGTACTATTAATTTCCCTTTATATTGATGCAATTTTAACTCCCTCCTTCTAGAATACTTTTATTATTATACCATTATTTTTATGATTTTGCTTTTAAAACTTATCAATACAATCACATTAATTGTTTTTCTGAATATTATAAAGTATGACTATCTGTCAGCAAAAGGAGAGTTGCCTATGAGTAAGAACCCGGTTTTGAAAGTCAAAAATATAAGCATGACATATCACACACTAAATGGCGAGGTTGAAGCCATTAGCAATATAGATTTTGAAGTATATGAAGGAGAGATAATCGGCATTGTTGGGCCTAGCGGCTGTGGTAAATCCACACTGCTTTCTATTATATCCGGATTAATTGCACCTTCATCCGGAGAAGTAATAGTAAAGGGTAAAAAGGTAACCAAACCATCAAAGAATATAGGATACATGTTTCAAAGGGACCACCTGTTTGAATGGAGGAATATACTTCAAAATGTGCTGCTAGGTCTGGAAATACAGAACAGGGTAGACAAGGAGGCCATTGAGAAAGCTGAAAGACTGCTTGAAACCTACGGATTAGGAGAGTTTAAGGAAAGCTATCCCAGGCAGCTGTCTGGCGGAATGAGGCAGAGGGCTGCCCTGATAAGAACCCTCATGGTAGAGCCTGAGCTTTTGCTTTTAGATGAGCCCTTTTCTGCGCTGGATTATCAGACGAGGCTGGCTATATCCGATGAAATCGGACTCATTTTAAAGAAAGAGAATATAACAACCCTTATGGTTACCCATGATATAGCTGAAGCCATATCTATTTCAGACAGAATAATCATACTCAGCAACAGGCCTGCTACAATCAAGGATATCATCGATATAAATCTGACATGCCCCAATAACAAATGGAGCCCCATAAACTGCCGTGAAGCTCCAGAATTCAGGCATTATTTCAATAGAATATGGAAGGAGCTGGATATACATGTATGATAATGAAGTTTCAAAGGAGCATAAGAGTTTTCTTCAGAAGATAAAAAGGAGAAAAAAGATAATACTCATAACCCAGATATCCATATTTGTTTTCGGGTTGATATTTTGGGAAACAGCAGCCAGGTTGTCCCTGATAGATACATTCCTTACAAGCAGCCCTTCCAACATATGGAACACTTTTTTGAAGATGATAAGAACGGGAAACCTTGCCTATCATGTGGGAATATCAGTTTTTGAAAACATCGTAGGGTTTACAGCCGGCACATTTCTTGGAGTGCTAGTTGCAATAGGGCTTTGGTGGTCGGATTTTCTTGCAAAGGTATTTGAACCCTATCTGGTGGTGTTAAACAGCCTGCCTAAAACAGCACTGGCACCAATTATCATAATATGGATTGGAACAGGATATGACGGAATAATAGTCACTGCAATTTCTGTTTCAGTAGTCATCACCATCATGAATATGTTCAACAGCTTTATATCTGTCGACGAAGATAAGATAAAGCTCCTCAAAACCTTTGGAGCAACAAAATATCAGATATTCAAGAAAGTAGTGTTTCCTCATTCAATTCCCGATATGATAAGCACCTTGAAGGTGAATATAGGCTTATCATGGGTAGGAGTAATAGTGGGGGAATTCCTCGTATCCAGGGCAGGAATAGGGTGGCTGCTGGTCTATGGCAGCCAGGTATTCCAATTTGACCTGATTATGATGGGAGTATTCATACTTGCCATAATTTCAGTAATCATGTACAAGATAGTCTCCATGGTGGAGAATAAGTTTACTAAGTGGAATCAATAAGGGTCTATAATAAATGTTGGAGTGCAAAAATGTACTCCAACATTTTTCCCAAAAAATAAAATGCAAATGTACAGAACTTGTTAAGTGGATTGAACAGGTTTATTAAGTAGACTCTAAAATAGTAATGGAGCGGGATTGAAAATAATCCCACCCCAAATATTGACATAAAGCCTGTTTATCTGGAAAATATTCCTATATTCCCGCTGCTGAAGTAGAAGTATACCACTGGTGGCAATAAATCCAAATCAACCAATTGGCCATACATGTCCACTATTGTATCCCCTTCTAATTTGATAAATACCATATTTCCTGCATTAATCCACTGGATAAGCAGGCTTTGGGCTTCAGGGCTGTTGTTAAGATAATTGATATCAAAGGCCTTATCATTTACTATCACAGTATTTGCTGGCAAATCTTCCATATTCCCTATTATTGTAACCCTTCCTTCTGCTATAGCTGACAGCCTAGTTCCATCCCTGCCTATGAATATGACTTCTACCTGTAAGCCTGTAGCTACAAACCCTTCTGGTACAGTCCAGGTACCTATATAGAATCCAGCTTCTACTTCATCCATTGGAACTCCAATGCTTTGTGGATTGCTGCCTAGAGGTAAAATCAGCCTAAAGTATCCTTCTCCTCCTTCTGGTGCATTGAAGCTGACTGTCAGCACATCTCCTGCGTATAATTCCACATCCTGGCTGGGCTCTATATTGGTTATCTCTGGAATTTCTTCTTCTCCTGGTATAACAGTTACCCTGCCTTCTGCTACCCTTCTTAACATATTTCCATATGGGCTGATGTATATCACTTCTACTGGCATATCATATGCTTCCATTCCCTCTGGTGCAGTCCAGGTACCTACATATAGCCCTTCTTCAACTTCTTCCATTGGCAAACCTATGCTTTCTGCCATGGTTCCAAAGGGGAGGATCACATTAAAGTACCCTTCACCGCCTGGTGGACCATTGAAGCTAACAGTTAACACATCTCCTGCTGTTAAAGTAATATCCTCATCTGGCTGGATATTTGTTATCCCTGGGGCTTCCAGCTCAACATATACCCTTCTTTGTACTATTGTTTCATTTCCTGCAAAATCTATTGCCCTTATTTCAATTGTATTCTCCCCTTCATCTACCAGCACTTTTATCCTGAAGTTCCCTTCTTCATCTACTGGAACTGATTCACCTTTTACTATTAGCTCTGCTATTCCGTAGTTGTCCACTACATTCCCGGCCACTTCTACCGACTCATTGTTAATGTGCAATCCATCTTCTGGAGCTATAACAGTTAAGGTTGGCAGTGCCTGATCCTTTATTACCACTACCTTAGGTGAAGGTTCAGTTTCCATACCTCCTATTTCTAGGGTTGCCATTATTTCATTTCTCTCCTGTGGCAAATCCACATCTATTGCAAATCTCAGACCTTTTGTTTCTGCACTAGCTGACTTTTCACCATTTACATATACATTAACTACTGCATCCTTTGATACTGTTCCTTCCACTGTTATTGAATCCTGGTTAGTGTAGTTTAATTCAGCCAGGTTAGTTATTTCTGGTATGGATACTTCGTATTTCATGACTGCCCTCATCATGAAACAGCCCTCATAAACACCTTCCAGGGATACAAAGCTGCCTCTTGCATTTAGGTACATCCTATCATTATGCTTTGATGATGTATCTATGCCTGTGGCAGGCACGTAATTGTAGGGCATATCTTCTACTGTTGAAATGTAAAAGTCTCCATCAGCTATAAAGCCAATGCTTGTAAGGTCTATATAGTTCCATGCTCCTCTTACCAGGTCATCTCTAAATACTGGTTCTCCTATTTGTACCGCTGTTCCATCCTCCAGAATATCGTAAATAGCAAATCCTAGCCTGTTGCCACCTGGTGTTGGAAAGCTTTCGTCCCACAAATATATATTTAACCCTTTGACCAATCCTGGTTTTTCTGGAGTAAACCTGACTGCTAATCCTACTGGATAACCAGATAAGTAGGATACCAATCTGTTTTCTGCAGTTCCGTCATCGTATATTATCTGTTCCTCATACCCTACATACCTTCTCAACTCAAGTTCTAGGTATATTTCTTCCTCTTCTTCAACAACTACTGTAAATTCTGCTGGCTCATAATTTCCACTAGTTACCTTCAAGGTATATGTCCCTATTAGCACATTTGGCATAACAAAGGTTCCTTCATCATCTGTTGTAACAGGCTGTACTCTGTTATCTTCTACCAATCTAACCAGGGCATTGACTACAGGCCCCTTTGAATACCTGTCGAATATTCTACCCCTTATTGTATTCCTTGGCTTCAATGGCAGGAAGAAGGACTGCTCAGTAACCTCACCGGCCCTGACTTCTACCACTATTTCCTGCTCAATATAGCCATAGGACTCAGCCCTTAATGTATAAGTTCCTTCAGACAGGGCTATTCTATATTCTCCGTTTACTGGACTTGGATTTACAACTGTTCCTGTTTCAAGGACTGTTATAGTTGCCTCGTCAACTGGTATACCGAACCCCCTTGACATTGGAATGTTTTCAATCTCTTCATCATAGACTATCTCATACTCTGGATTAGTTTCATCTATTATCTTATAATCTGGCTCAGGAATTACAGAATCATCCCTATTCTCTCCGTCAGGTTCCCCATATGCAAATTGTAAAACTTCCCTATCATCAACATTAATTTCCTCTACCAATTCCACCTGGGGTCTTGAGCCTTCTTCTGGTGTAAAAGTGTAATTCATATGGGCCCTAATCATTACAGCTCCTGAACCTCCTAGGCTGGAAAATGGTTGCATTTGTCCTATTATATTTGCATAGGATCTGCTACCATAAGGTGAATTCTCATCTATCCCTGTTCCTGGAACATAGCTTCCTTCTCTATCCTGTATGGTTGAAATATAGAAATCCTTATCAGTAAAGAAATTCAACTGGGATAAGTCTATATGGTTCCAACCACCTCTTGTTAAGTTGTCTACATAGATTGTTTCTCCTACTTTTGCTATCCTACCGTCTTCCCTTACCTCATATACTGCAAATCCCAACCTATTTCCACCTGGTTGTGGCCAATCATTACCCCACAGGTAAATATCAGCACCTGTCAATTTGCCATATAGGGTTGGGGTAAACCTTACAGCTAATCCATAACCCGCCTGATTCATGGTTATAGCATTTTCTGCTGTTCCATCATCATATTTTAATACTTCTTCTTCAGGTAAAGTATAGCCCATAGCTTTTACGGTAACATCATCTATATACCAACCTGCCCGAACCTGTATCATATCGGAATGGAAGAAAAACCTGATTTTTATTGTGGTGCCTACATATTGATTTAAGGCTATTTCCTCTGTTATCCAGCCATTGCTTACATTAGTATAGTTTGGAGAAACTATTTGCCAGGTTTGGCCTCCATCGCTGGACACCTGTACATTGCCATAGTCGTATCTATTTTCAGTATTGTACCAGTGGGTGAATATCAGGTATGGGAGCTTATCCTCTGGGATTTCTATTGGAGGGCTTTCAATATACCCGTCAAAGTTATAATTGTAATCCCCATTAAGCTTTGTAGCCCATAGCTTTTCTCCTGAATAGGCTGCATTTGGCCCAGATGTAGGCACTCCCCACTCCCAGCAGTTGTTGGTCCCATTAGTGGTAAATCCGCCGTTATCATCCTCAAAGTCTGTAAAGAACAGTGTTACAACCTCTGGTGCCATTACAGATACTTCCACTGAATAAGGGCTTTCATTTCCTGACAGGTCTTCAGCAGTCACCACATAGTAGTAGGTAGTATTAGGTACCAGATCTATATCCTTAAATGTATTTTCCACAGTCTCCCCAATTTTCACATATCCATCCCCTGATACTTCAGAGCGATATATGTTATAATGAGACAGGTCTCCAACTGACAAGTGAGCCCACTCCAGCTTTATTCCAGTTGGACTAACACTAACTGTTAAGTTCTCAGGACTTTGTGGAGGCTCCAGGTCTTTGCCCACTATTCTGACATTATCAATATACCAGCCAATCCTATTCACAGCATTGTCAGATGTAAAGTAGAAGCCAACAAATACTGGTTCTTCCGAGCCTATATACTCATCAAGGCTTATAACAACTTCATTCCATTGCTGACTTGCTCCAGTATAGGGCCCGCCAATGAGGTTCCAGGTTTGGCCATAGTCATTTGTTGCATAGACAAATCCGTTGTCATAGTTGGTTTCTATATTATACCAGTGGTGGAACCTTATAGTTGCTTCTTCCAAGGTGGCATCCCTTAAATCAATAGGTGGTGTTATCATCCAATCCCTGGCGTTTGATCTATAATTGCCTCCCAGTACAGTACCTGCTAAGCCTTCTCCTTCATAAGGCTCTGGGTCTACTCCTGATACAGCCTTACCAAAACTCCAGTCTCCGTTAAATACCCAGCCTATTGCCATATCCTCAAAACCCTGTACATATTCACCGGGCTTTACTCCAAATATAATTCTTATAATATAATCTGGAGTAATAGTCGCTTCTCCTGAAAAATCCCTTGCCCTAATCCTATATCTTATGCTATTTCCGCTTATCATATCACTGCTAATAGTACCCTTATAGATCCCATCTTTATGGTTTCCTGATACCCTGTCCATTGGGATTAGGTACCAGTAGGTCTTCCCCTCTGGTTGCACAAGAAGCTCTACTTCTGTTACCGATACATCATCCATTACCCTTGCTTCCACTTCTATAGTAGAACCTAAATATGCCTCTTCCACCTTCTGTTCATGAATTATGACTGCATCTTCTAAGTCTTCACCTTCTACTAGTAACTTGCCTTCTACATAGCCTGTTCCTGCCTCATCCAGGTATATCTTCTGTTTGCCATCCTCTTGCCAATTCACAATTTGAAAAGGCTTAAAACCTCCCTCTGGTGTTGGATTCCTATGGGTTCCTTCTGCATATGCAAAGCTTGATAAGCTGCCTAATATCATTGCTACGGCAACAAGCACAGACAGTATTTGTTTGATATTCCCCCTTTTTAGCATCTAGAAGTTCCCTCCTTTTTATTCTATCAATTCCAGTATAGGCCCTCTTTTATTCCTTAAGAGGGCCTATTCAATTGCAAGCTATTTTTCATAGAATAGTACATTTCCTGCACTGTCATAGTAAATCAAATACTGAGGTAATGCTTCTATGCTTACCAGTTGGCCGTAGATATCGACTATTGTATTTTCAGCTACTTTAATGTAGGCATCCCTTCCCATTGACAACCACTGGATTAGTTTAGCCTGTGCGCTGGAATTCCTATTAAGGTAGTTAATGTCAAATCCCTCATTATCGACTATTACTGTATTATTTGCCAAGTACCTCATATTGCCTATTATAGTTACCCTTCCTGCTGCCAGTGCCACAACCTCATTTCCATATGGGTCTGTATAAATTATCTGAACCTGTAGCCCTGTAGCTGCCACTCCTTCTGGAACAGTCCAAGTGCCCTCATACAGCCCATCTGATATTTCTTCCACTGGGATTCCCAGGGATTCAGCCATATTCTCACTTTCTATAGGAACGATCAGCCTGAAGTAGCCTGTACCACCTGCTGGTGCGTTAAACCTTACTACCAGTACGTCTCCAGCTCTCAAGACTACATCTTCATCTGGCTTAATATTTGTTACCTCTGGTAAATCCAATCCTACATGTACAATTCTTTCAACTACTGTTTCATTTCCTGCCAAGTCTATAGCCCTAACTGTAATTATGTTGGTCCCGTTTTCCACTATCACTCTCTCGTGATAATGGCCATATTCATCTACCCTTGCAACCTTGCCATTTATCAATAGCTGCTTCAAGCCCCTGTTATCCGATACATACCCTTCCACATGGACTACATCTGTATTTATCTTAATGTTGTCTTCTGGCCTTTCTACAGTCAGCTCTGGTAGCACCTGATCCTTTATAACCGTTAAAGCTGGTGTAGGCTCAGTCTCCACCTCATTCATCTCTGCTGTTACCATTATTGTGTTTTCTTCCAGAGGTAGTTCTACTTCTGCTGAAAACCTTAGGTTATCAGCATTCACACTGGCCTTCTTTTCCCCATTTACATATACGTTTACTATTGTGTCAACTATCACAGTCCCCTCTACAGTTATGCTGTCCTGATTTGTGTAGTTGACCTCCTCTAAGTTGGTTATGACTGGGGTCAGTACTGCATACTCCATGACTGCCCTCATCATAAGGGCACCTTCTGCATCTGCATCTGCCAGAGGTATAAATTCTCCCATTATATTCAAGTAGGACCTGTCTCCATGGGGCGAAGATTTATCTACAGCCGTTCCTGGGCAGCTTGTGCCTTCCAGATCCTGAATTGTGGATATGAAGAAATCCCTGTCTGTTAAAAATGCGTAGCTTGACAAATCTATATAGTTCCAGCCTCCCCTTGTCAGGTTGTCCACAAATATTGGCTCTCCTACCTGTACTGGCGTCCCATTAACTATATCATAGATTACAAATCCCAATCTATTTCCTCCTGGGTCTGGCCAATCTTCTCCCCACAGGTATATATTCAAGCCCTTTACTTTACCCAGTCCTTCTGGTGTAAACCTAACAGCTAACCCATTGCCTGCCTGGTTCAATACCAGGGCATTTTCTGCTGTCCCATCATCGTAGGCTATTTCTCCTGGATATCCAACATACCTCTTAAGCCCCAGCTCCACATATGTGACTTCGTTAGGGCTTACAGTAACTGTAAACTCTCCTGTTTCAAATCCATCTGCTATTACCCTTAAGGTATAAGTTCCAATTAGCACATCAGGTATAGTGAAGTTACCCTCTTCATCTGCTCTGACTGGAGCTACCCTCTTGTCTTCCACCAGGCTTATTAGTGCATTTGCTGCTGGATTTCCATAGTGCCTGTCATATGCCCTGCCTGTTATGGTTCCCCTGGGTTTTACTGCCAGCAGGAATGATATCTTTGTTGGCTCTTCTGTAACTGTAACCTGCCTTTCTTCTTCAATAAACCCGTAGGCCTCTGCCCTTATGGTATAGGTTCCCAAGGGAAGGAAAATTCTGTATTCTCCTGTTACTGGGTTGGTCTTTACAGTCCTTCCTGTTTCAAGAACTGTTACTGTTGCGCCTTCATCTGGTATCCCTGCCCCCCTTGACATAGGGGTATTCTTAACCTCTTCATCAGATACTGTTAAATATACTGCTTCTTTGCCCTCAGTCTCTCGCTTAAATATTTCAGCATAGGATACTCTTTCTCCTGCTTCTGATGGTGCTGGCTTTGCCCCCAATCCTATTCTCACAGCTTCTGGCTGCTCTCCCTCTGGCAGGGCTATAACGTATACATCATCTACATACCAGCCATCAAAGTGATTTGCCGCATCTGAATTAAAGAAGAACCTTATCTTAATTGTATCCCCCTTATATGCAGTTAAGGGCAATTCTTCATAGAACCACTGGCGCACATGTCCGCTGTATTTTCCATCGGGAGTTGGAGTAATATTAACCCAGGTTTGTCCTCCATCTTTGGATACCTGTACCTGTCCATAATCCCATGCTATGCTTGTCTTTTCCATATCATACCAGTGGTTAAATACCAGCACTGCATTGTGATCTTCTGGAATTGTTATGTCTGGCGATTCTATATATGAAGAGCTCCTTACGTATTTATCGTGCAGCTTTGTTGCCCACAGCTTCTCCCCTGAAGCTGCTGCCCCTGGTCCTGTTGTTGGTGTTCCCCACTCCCACATAATTTCTGTTGGATAGGTCACACCAGTTGTAAATCCGCCATTATCCTCCTCAAAATCTGAGCCATATAGCTCGACATATTCAAGGGCTATGCCACTAGCTTCATTTGAATACTGACTTTCATTGCCTGACAAATCAACAGCAGTTACAACATAGAACTGTTCTATATTCTTTGGTGCTGTTGTATCCAGATAGGTATTAATGCTTACTTCACCTATAAGATCATATGGTCCTCCCTGGACATCAGACCTGTAAATCCTATAGTAGCTTACATCTCCATCAATAGAAACATCCCAGCTTAGCTTTATCCCCTTTGCACTTGTAGTTGCAGTAAGGTTTAATGGAGCTGTAGGTGCCTCTGTATCTATTGTTACTATCCTGACATTATCAATATACCATCCTAACCTTTGGTAAAAACCATCTGCCACAAAGCGGAATCCTATATATACTGGATTTTGTGAGCCAATGTACTCCCTTAAATCTACTACAACTTCCTTCCATCCGTTACTGCTGTTGCTATATTGTGGCCCTACCTGTGTCCAGTTTTGGCCATAATCATTTGTTACATAAACGACACCGTAGTAATTATTACTGTAAGTATCGTACCAGTGGTGGAATCTGAAGGTTGCTTCTTCCAGCGAGGAATCTCTTAAGTCTATAGGTGGGCTGATCATCCAGCTATCTGCGTCGTAAGAATGGTTTCCTCCCAGTAAAGTACCAGCCAATCCTCTTCCTTCATATGGTTCAGGATCTACTCCTTCTACTGCTTCTCCCCACTGCCAATCTCCATTGAAAATCCAACCCATTGGTTCGCTTTCAAAGCCTTCCATATACTCGCCAGGCCTTACTCCAAATAATACCTCTATGAAGTAATCATCAGTAACCCTTGCTTCACCTGCATAGTCCCTGGCCCTTATCCTGTATTTTACAATGCCCTCTTGAAGGATATCATAGCTTACTATGCCCCTATATATTCCATCCTTGTGATTTCCTGAAATCCTATCCATTGGAATTAAGTACCAATAGGACTTGCCTTCTGGCTGCATCAGCAATTCCACTTCCATAACTGCCACATCATCAATTACTCTGGCCTCTATCTCCGCATCCATGCCAAGCAGTATCTCTTTAATTTTCTGTTCATGGATTATAGTCACATCTTCCAGGTCTTCCCCTTCAACCAGTACCTTGCCTTCTATAAGTCCTATGCCTGAAGCTACATTTGTTACTGCTCCGTATGCATCTAACAAGCCGTATCCATATCCAAAGTTTGGTGACCTTCTATAGGTTTCATCGGTTAAAGGCCTTGCTGTTCCAGTTAGTATATCCCTTATCTCCTCAACTGTTAAAGCACTGTTAGCAGAAATCATCAGGGCTACGGTTCCAGTAACATGTGGTGCTGCCATAGATGTCCCATCAGCTAGAGCATACCCTCCTGGTATCGAGGACCTTACATTTACTCCTGGTGCTGATATTTCAGGTTTAATCATGGTCTCATCATAGGGTGATGGTCCCAGTTTGGAAAAGCTTCCCCTCTTATCATTTATATCTGTTGCTGCTACTGCAAAGGATTCTGGATAGTTGGCGGGGACTACTATTGAACCTGGCCAGGGTTCTGGCTCAAACAATCTCTGGTTCCCAGCAGAAAACACTGGGAATATCCCTGCTTCGCACCAGTTAATCACTGCTTGCCTGTACCAATCGTCAATGCCATCCAGCCCTCCCCAGGAGTTGTTCACCACATCCGGTGCAGCACCTGGGTCCCCACCTGGGTGTAACATCCATTCAGCTGCATCTAATAGTATCTGGTCTGTTGTATTACCAGCTGCATCAAACACCCTAGCTGATATCCACCTTGCTCCTGGTGCCACTCCTATCTTATTGCTTCCATCTGGTTCCTGCCCTACTATTGTTCCCATTACATGTGTACCATGGCCATCCGAATCCTGTGGCAATGTAGTTTCATATATTGGGTCAAACCAGCTCTTTTCTGGTTCTACTATTTCATCATTAACGGGATCATATCCCCTCCATTTGTTCTTTAAAGCTGGATGGGTCCAATCTACTCCTGAATCCAGCGAGCCTACTACTGCCCCTGTACCGTCAATGCCTAGATCCCAAACCATATCTGCCTTTACCCGTCCAACATTCCATTCAATACTGTTATCTGAATCTGGAGTTACTTCCTCCAGCTTAATTTTTTCTATGTGATGGGTTTTATTTTTGTAAATTTTCGCTACCTCAGCCCTGTAAGATAGGTTTTCTACGACCTCCTTACTTCCCTTTACATATATCATATTGACTATATGATATGATTTAAATTCCTCTATATTGCCCTTATCCTTTTCCTGCTGCAGGTATTCCAGCAGATTCCTCTGCGTTACTTCTGCTTTGTCCTGTAAGGCTTGTACAACTGCTCTTCTTATTGCCAGCTTAGTATTGTATGGTGTCATTTCCATTGCCACTGCCTTCCTTGTAGCCTCTGCCACTCTAGCAGTGTCCACCTGATCCTTTAAGTATACTAGAACTTCTACTGTATCTGATTTCTTCAGGTCTTCCTTTACTTCTGGCATGATCTTTGCTGCTGCTTCTTCCTTTAAGTCTTCCAAGGCAAGCCTAATAAACCCCTTCTCTGCATATGCTAGGGATGAAAAGCTGCCTAAGGTTAATACAGCAATAACCAGTAGAGATAGCACTCTGTTAATTTTCTTCCTTTTTGACATTTAACAAAAACCCCCTTTTTTTTTGTTAAATGGTCTAATTTTATCTTTTTATTACCTTCATTTCCACCTCCTGCCTATAATTAAATTAGTATATTCTTGATATTCACATAATAATGAATTGCAAGATAATTTTCTATATTTTCTATAATTTTACAATATTGTACTTTTTATGTCAAGTCCACAAGCAAAAAACGGGTTTTAATAAATGTTGGAGTGCAAAAATGTACTCCAATATTTTTTCCAAAAAATAAAATGCACTCGTGCAATAAACCCACTAAAATGTTAATTGGCTAAAAAATAAACATACAAAGGAGGTTTATTCACAAGTGCAATAAATACTAACCCGTTACCATAAGCTTAAGGATGAGAATAAGGAAGCTGCTGATTTAATGCTGTTGTATAATGATGACTTGCGCATTGCTCATAGGCTTAAAGAATGGTTTTATGAAACTTGATCCTTTTCATTTTTAAGAGTATTTACCATCTGTCATAATGGACCTTGCTTTCATTGTATCTGTCCCTTGGGTTTACTTCATGAGCTTTCTTTCCTACAGCAATTACACCTACAGGAACAATATTCTCAGGCAGGTTCAAAAGCTCGGATGTGGATTTCATAAGGTCATCCTTAGGGTATATTCCGCACCAGACTGCTCCAAGTCCCAAACCATGTGCTGCCAGAAGCATATTTTCCAGGGATGCTGAACAGTCTGAAATCAAAAATCCAAACTCAGTCTGAAGGTTTTTATCACCACATACCACTATGCCACATCCGGCATTTGGAAGCATCTTGGCATATGGATGAAACTGAGCCATAGCCTCCAGAACTTCCTTATCCTTCAATACTATAAATTCCCTGGGCTGCATGTTATGAGCTGAAGGTGCCTGGAATCCGGCTTTTAGTATTGTCTTTATTTCCTCATCACTTATAACCTCTCCGGTAAATTTTCTAATGCTTCTTCTGGTATTAATAGCTTCAAATATATCCATAACCATCCACCCTTTCTCTACATATTACTATATTTCTCAATGCAGGACTTGCATATGCATACCTTACCTTTTTTATCATCCGGAACCATGTCTAGTACATGTTTGGGCACCACCACATCCTGGCACCAGCATTTCTCCTCCCCATGCTGGCAGTTATTAGGCTTCCCGCAAATAGGGCATGTCTTTTCCTCTTCTGTTAATACCATATTATCACTCCTTTAGATTGCTTATTCACAACACTTTTATACAAACAATGCTTCAGTTAGATTTCTACCTCAAGCTGTAGTCAAATTTGAACCTATTGCCATCAATAGCCTATTTTCATAAACCTACGTTTTATTATACCATAATTTTCATATCACTTATTTTCCTTTTTGTAATATTATATAATTGTAACTAATGAGTTCCAAACAGGAGGCATGTATTATGGAGAGGGTTATAAGAAAATGTAAGGTATGTCCAATAGGATGCGAGCTAATAATAACCGAAAACCCAAATGACCCCTTTGATATCAAAGTGGAAGGAAACAGCTGCAACAGGGGAAGGAATTTCGGAATACAGATTACAACAAACCCTATGAAAGTATTAACAGGCAAAGTGACTTTATTAAAGGGAAGCATGAAACATCTTCCTGTTAAAACAACAGGGCCTGTTCCCAGAAATAAGGTTGAAGAATGCCTAAGAGTTATAAATTCTACAGAAATCACAGCTCCTGTTAACAGGGGAGATGTAATCATAAAAAACATTTTGGGTTTAGGAGTAGATGTAGTGGCAGCACGCAAGGTTAAGGCCATTGGCAATTGAAATAAGACAGAAGAACCGTCCCTCTGTCTTACTCTGTCTTATTCTACAATTGTATCCAGTTTGTGGTTAATCATATGGTTATATAGAATTGGGGCTATTGTTCCCTTCAATACACTGGATAAGCTGACGGTCCACCATATTCCCAGAAGGCCTAGTTCCGTACTGCTTAATAACAGTGCCACAGGAATCCTCAGTATATTAAATACCATTCCAATCAGAGTTGGAGGCATTGTCCTTCCCATTCCGTTAAAGGCCCCTGCAGTGCCTATTTCAGTAGCCATGAAAAACTGAGAAATTCCAAGTATTCTTAAGTAGTTTATTCCTTCCTTTATTGCAATTGGGTCATTGGGAGTAAAGATAGTGAAAAGCTGTTTTGCACCTATTATCAATAAAAGGGATGTAAATATACCTATAGTTCCCAGAATCTGCATACCTCTTTTATATCCCTTCCTTATTCTATCAACTTTTTTGGCTCCATAATTCTGGCCTACAAATGCAGATATGGCTGAGGAAAATCCCTCCGCTGACAGCCAGGATATGGATTCAATTTGGGAACCTATATTCATAACTGCAACAGCAGTATCCCCAAATCCTGCTACAATCCTTGTAAGTATCATGCTTATGCTGGCATGAATGGCTGTTTGAACAAAGGGCGGAATCCCCAGTTCTACTATCCTTTTAATACATTGTAAATCAGGTTTGGAAAATAGCCTAACACTGGAGTAAATCTCCCTGTTTTTCCTGCCGATATAAATGAATACTATGGTAACCAGTGCCTGGGAAAAGGTGGTTGCAATGGCAGCTCCAGCTGCTCCCATGGAAGGGATGGGCCCTATTCCGAAAATCAATATGGGGTCCAGTACCATATTAGCAATTAATCCTATGGTATTCAGCTTAAAAGGAGTGACGCTGTTTCCTGCACTATTCAATGTAGTTGAGTATAAAGGATTCAAAAACTGAAATATAATGCCTAAGCCCACAATTCCCAAATAGGATTGGGCCATGTTTATTACTTCTAATTGATTTAAATTAAAAAATCCTATTATTTGCTTTCTAAAAACAACCAACAGCAATGAATACAAAACAGCAATAATAATATCCAGCTGTAATCCATTGGATATATACTTCTTAACTTCATCTAGATCCTTTCTGCCATAAGCATGGGCAACACTGACACCTAACCCTACCTGGGTTATCAATATGAGCCCTGAGCCAAGCCATAGTAAATTTCCTGCAGATCCTACTGCTGCAACTGCTTCAGTACTATATCTTCCAAGCCACATGGTATCAGTCAGGCTGTATGCCATCTGTATAAAGGATGTTCCCATAATGGGCATGGCTAATTTAATTAAGGTGCTTGTAATCCTTCCTTCTGTTAAATCCAAATTCCTGTTCATTGCATCCCCCACAATACATTAAGAGTATAGAATAAATTTTATATGATAAAAAAGGAATATTCAAGTGGAATTGGGCTTATGGAAGTGCATGTTGAGGGGTAACGCCTTAATGCGCCTAATAAAGCGCATTAAGGCAATTACAAAGTATGGGAGTGTTTGATGCGCAGGGAAAAATCTATGTTAAATGGATTTTAATTTAATTTAATTTATCCATCAGCTTGAAAAGGTCGTCAAAACTGTTTATCAGTCTTTTACATATGTTCTGTATTTTCAGGTACAGTAATTTTTCTGCCTTGTCAATTTTTTTGGCTTTTACTTTGGCTGCTTCCTTTATTGATGCTCTTTCATCCTTTGTCTCAGTTGATTTTTCATTGTCTGTTGGCTTCTTTTCTATTTCGATTATTGTTTTTTCAACTTCATCCTTCAATGCTTCATTATCAACTTGCTCTTTTTCCACCGGCTCATCTCTAGGATTTGCTTTTTCCATTTTATCCAGCTTCTTCTGAAGCCCTGGCGGCAACTTTTCTCTCTTTGCAAGCCCTGGAGGTAACTCATACCTTTTGGCTAATCCGAGGGGGAGTCCTTTCTTAGCTTGAGCATTAACAGGCGCAAAGGCTACAAACGAGATAGCACTGACCAATGCAAAGCACACTAACACTCTTGATACTTTTTTTTCATTTCCTACCCTCCTTTCTTTAATATTCGAGTTAATATTGTTGTGTCCCTTTCTCCTTCATTGCCCTGCCAATATCAATTATAGGTTATGAATATTGCCCAGGTTTTACAGATTGTTTAACATTTGTTTCTAAATTATTAATAATTGTTACAGAATCTATTTTTTGACAATGTTTTTTGTATAGTATTTATATAAAACATGTATTTTTCTGCTTTTCATATTCCTAGGGAGTATAACATAATTTTACATATTTCTACAATTTTCTTAGTTGTGACTTTTGTCGGGTGGATTAATAAGAAATTTAATGGTATAATTAATTAATTATTAAAATACAACCCTTGACAGTAAACAGCGTTGGAGGTGAATGGATTGCAGAATTCGGCAAAGATTTTGGTAGTTGATGATGACCCCAATGTATTTGAACTGATCAAACTATATGCTGATATGGAAGGGTTTCAGGTTGTAGGGGTAAATAACGGTGACCTTGCATTATCAGCCTTTGATAAGGAAAATCCTGATGTAATAATACTTGACCTTATGCTCCCGGGAACGGATGGCATGACACTATGTAGAAAATTCAGGGAAATGCGCATGGTTCCAATTATAATGCTTACTGCCAGAGGAGAAGAAGCCGACAGAATACTGGGACTTGAAATGGGGGCAGATGACTATGTATCAAAACCTTTTAGCCCAAGGAAATTAATGGCAAGGATTAAGGCAGTCATGCGCCGTGCAAACCTGTATAATAAATCGGAACAGGTAAATATCAAATATCCTGGTCTGGAAATAATGTCTGACCTCAGAAAAATACTTGTAAACGGCAGTGAAGTAGAATTAACTCCCAAGGAATTTGACCTTTTGTATTATCTTGCACAAAATCCCTTAAAGGTTTTCTCCAGAGAGGACTTATTATCTGCTGTTTGGGGATGTGATTATTATGGTGATCAGCGTACAGTGGATGTCCACATAAGAAGGCTAAGGAAAAAGCTTGCCCCGCTAAACCATGAGTATCTCACAACAGTTTGGGGCATTGGATATAAATTTACACCACCATTAAAAGTAAAGGAAGTATCCTATGAATAAATACATATATAAAGGCAAGGAATGGGTTAATAAAATTGTTCCCGTTTTAAGGAAACTTGGCATAGGCTTAAAACAATTTCTCCTGAATCAGTATCATAAAAACATATATACGCAGATCCTGTTCACAAACATTACATGCTTCTTCATCTGCTTTGCCATATTAACGGTATTCTTTGATTTTTCCGTAAAGAACATAGTATATCATCAAATTGAGCAGGAGTTAATACAGAAATCAACCCGCGTAAATTATGCCCTGCTTAAACAGGAAGACCTATATAAGCTAAATCCTTCCAAAAGCACAGATGCTGACTCCGCAGAAAATCAGCATGAACAGATTAAGTTTTTGTCAGAAATATTCCATGTGAAGATTACCATTTTTGACAAATCAGGCAACATAATAGCCACATCGGCACAGCAGGAGGTAGTTCCAGGCACCAGGGTAGATGAAAGGTTCACTGAGATTATATCCAGCGGTGAAGCCAAAACTACAAAGATTACCGACCCTAAAACAGGAGAACTTACATTTGTGGCTGCTGTTCCAATGGGTGACAGCAAGGATAATATTGTCAACGGAATACTGCTGGAATACATCCCTACTAAAATCAGCACCAGCATTGCAGGTACACGGCTGTTTTTAATATTGATTGGAGTAGTACTGCTCATTACAGTCATATTCATATCTGTGCCGCAGGCTAGCCGTATTTCCAAGCCCATCTCCGGATTAAGCGTCTATGTAACTGAAATCAACAGCGGCAACTACATGAAGCAGGAAAACGCCATGGTTACCGATGAAATGAAAACGCTAAATGAGCAGCTTAATAAACTGGCAGAAAAGATGCAGGCCATGGAAAAGCAAATTGAGAATACTGAAGATGAAAGGGCGAAGCTGTTTGCAGATATATCCCATGAACTTCGCACCCCGTTAACTACCATACAGGGCTTTACAGAGGCAATTCATGATGGAGTAATCAAGGACAAGGATTTGCTGGACAAGTATGTAGAGATTATTTACAACCAGACTATACACATAAACAGACTAATAGATGATATGCTGCAGTTGAGCCGTCTGGAAAGCGGCAGCATGAGGCTTGAAAAATCCCCATTGGACCTTACAGCTGTAACAGCCCATGTTGTTGAAACCATGGAGAACATGGCTAAATCTGTAAACACAACCATTACTTTTGAATCCAGCAGCAAGCAGGCAATAATACTGGGAGATATAGACAGAATTGAACAGATACTTAAAAACCTCATTTTAAATGCTATAAATGCTACAGAAAACGGTAACATAGAAGTAAGAATAAATGCCTTCAACGATGAGTATATACTGTCAGTTAAGGATGATGGAGTTGGAATACCGCAGGAAGATATACCACACATATGGGAAAGGTTTTATCAGAGCACGGTGCAGAAAAGCAACAGGAAAAAACAGGGAAGCGGCTTAGGGCTAGCCATAGTAAAGCAGCTTGTTCATCTCCACAATGGCAAAATACACGTAGAAAGCAAACTGGGTGTAGGAACAACCTTCTACGTGCACTTTCCAGCTCTCTAAAAAAGCACCCCCTAAGCTTCAGTCCGGCTTTTGGGGTACTTTTTATTTCTTACCCTCATCACAAGGCAGTGTAACCAAAACTTCAAACCCTCTTCCTTCTTCAGTATTGTAATGAATACAACCATTTGCCTTATGGACTCTTTCCTCTATACCCTTCAGCCCGTTGCCCTTAATGAAACTGCTGCAGCCTATGCCATTATCCTTTACGCTTAGCTGTATCCCATCTTTCACCTTAAGGGTTATATTTATTTCACTGCATTTACTGTGCTTAATGCTGTTGGTCAGGCTTTCCTTAATTGTTGCATATATTATGCTCCTTTTTTCAAAGGGAAGCTCCTCCACCTTTTCATCAATGTGAGATGTTATGTTTATGCTGGATGAATCATTTATGTTGTCAATAAGCTCCTTCAGTGAAGCTGTAAGCCCCTTTGAAAGGTCCTCTTCCTTTAATGTATATACAGCCTTCCTAAGGCTGTTCATGCTCTCCCTGACAAGAAGCTGGCATTTATCCAGAAGCTTTCCGGCTTTTTTCTTATCCTCGTCCAGTATGTTTCTCACTACATCCAGATTCATGCTCAGTGCCACCAGGCTGTGGCCCAAGTTGTCGTGAATGTCCTGGGCTATTCTGTTTCTCTCCCTGGTAATGGTCAGTTCCTCTATTTCCTTATTAAGCTCTAGTACCTTGTTTCTTTCCCTCAGTAAGGCAACATAGGAAAATATGCTGACACTGAAGAAGGATACCATGAGCAGCTTAAATACAACTGCCATGGAATATTCCCTGATTGCCTTCAAAACGCCTATCCTCTCCAATACACTGTCCAAGTCAGCAAAGAATCCATAGTAGCTTACAAACAGTAAAACAAACACATTTAAGGCATATAAAGCCTTTACGGCCCTTTTGTCTATTATCCAGGGTATTTCAAACATTACTACATATAAATAGACCTCCAGATAGCCGTCTACGAAATACTGGAGTATTCCTCCAATTATAATCGATGTTGCAACAGATATATAGTAAATCATATCTGTTTTAATTTTTCCCTTAAACCTTAAGGTATCATTTGCTGCTGCAAATAGGAACAGTGAAAGAAACAGCATTAGATTTCCAAAATCCCTATAAAATCTGGCAACTATTATTATGATAAAGGTTATATAGAGTATTCGCCTTATCAATTGCATATACTTCCACCACTTTTTCATCGCATACCACCTGATATCTTTTATTCTAATATTGTGTATCTTCCTTTATTATGTGGCCCTTCTGCCTTATGCGGTTAAAGTAGCAAACTGCAAATAAGCACAGCAAAACAGCCATTATTCCCTTTATATGAAATCCAGCTTCGCTGCCTAAGTTTTCATAGATATATCCGCCAGCTACAGGTCCCAGCATTCCGCCTATTCCAATGGCAAACTTATATTTTCCGTAGTTTTTTCCCCTCTGGTTTTCTCCTACAATGTCCATGACAAGTCCTGATTCAGCAGGGCTTTTAAGTATTGAAAATATGGACATTATTGTGTGAACAGCTAGAAAATACCTATAGCTTTTTACTGCAGGAAGAACAATGCATAGTATTCCATTGGCTATAATGCTTGCAACCAATATCTTCTCCCTGCCATACTTATCAGACAGCATTCCAAACCTTTTAGGCAGAAATAATGATAGAACAGCGCCAGGGAAAAACAGATATGCCATAAGTTGTAGTTCGTCAGTTATATTATCAGCTATATATATCAGATAGGTATGATCTGTCAGGCTAAATGCAAAGGCAAATAATCCCATGAGTATTAAAAACACGTTAAAATCCCTGCTTGTCCTTACAGCCTCTTCCCTGGAACATGGTTTTAAGTCCTTTGTCTCCTTTAATCCTGTCAGTGCACAATAAAGGCTAATGAAGCCTGTTGTCAAATACAGCAAAAAGGCAGGTTTAAAAGAGCCTTTGAAGAACATGACCAAATTGAACCCCAGTATAACCCCTGTTAAATCCCCTTTGTTTATGGACTCATCCAATATACCAAAGGTTTCCGACCTGTTTCCTCCATGGCTTAAATCTGATACTGCAGTATTAATGCTTACCCAAAGGAAGGTGCTGGCTATCCCCTGAAAAATCCTTGCAGCCATCAGATGCTGAAAATCGTCCCCTAATAAAAACAGCATATTTACAAGGCAGTAAAAGGCTATACCTAATACAATCCCGGGTTTCCTTCCCTTTTTATCTATAAACAGCCCCACAACAGGTCTTATTATTATAGCAAATAGAGTAAAGGCTGAATACATAAATCCTACTTCCACTACAGATATGCCTGAAAAGTAGGCATAAACAGGAAAAAGAAATCCTATAAAGGAAAGTGGAAATGATATAAAAAATACAGTTTTCCTCAAGGCCTTCAGATTATCCATAATATACCCCCTAAAACTTGTTTTAGTATATTATAGATAAAAAAGGCCCTTCCTCCATCAGACCAAAGTAATCATTTTGGTAATAACTTATATATGACTTTAGTAATAAGACAAGGGGACGGTTCTGTTGTCTCATTTTAATCCTTTAATCATCAATGCCAACTGTGTCCTGTCCCTTATCTCCAGCTTGTCCAGTATTTTAGTTACGTAGTTTTTAACCGTTCCTTCAGTTATGTACAGCATTTGGCTTATTTCCCTATTGCTCTTCCCTTCCCCTATAAGCTTTGCTATTTCCAGCTCCCTGGGCGTAAGCCTCTTAAGTATATCCTCCTTTCTGTCACCCTTCCTGTCCACTACTGCACTGGCTATGGTCTTGGCCACATCTCCATGAAACAGTATTTCTCCATTATGTACTGATTTAATTATATTAACTAGCTCCTTTGAGCTTACATCCTTTAATATATAGCTGTCAGCGCCGTTTTTAAGGCCCTTGAATATGTATTCATCCTCATTGAAGGTTGTAAGTATTATTATTTTTATATTTGGATATTTCTCCTTTATTACCTTAGTTGCCTCTACCCCGTCCATAACAGGCATTCTTATGTCCATGAGAATTACATCCACTTCTTCCCTTTCAACAAATTCTATTGCCTCCTTTCCATTGGAGGCTTCTCCTGCAATCTCTATTTCACCGTAAAGATCAAGCATAAGGCTTAATCCTTCTCTAATAAGGGCTTGGTCATCAACTATAAGAACTTTAATCATATTCCACCCCCTGTTACTTCATTATTATTAACTGAAACAGCATTTATATAAACAGCGGGCTGGCATATTGGCCAACCCTACAAAATCCCTGACTTAAGTTATTGTCAATTGAAATAAGACAAAAGAACCGTCCCTCTGTCTTACTCTGTCTTATTCCTCCTGGTCTGTTATTATTATTGGGCCTTCCCTGGTTATGGCAATGGTATGCTCATACTGGGCTGATAGGCTTCCATCTATGGTTCTTGCAGTCCAGCCGTTGTCATCTATTACACATTCATATCTGCCTATATTTATCATTGGTTCAATAGTAATAACCATGCCTTCCACAAGCCTGGGACCCCTTCCCGGGATTCCAAAGTGGGGAACCTGTGGCTCCTCATGCATATTCCTTCCTATTCCATGGCCTACAAAGTCCCTTACAATGGAAAATCCTTCTCCTTCCACGTAAGTCTGTATGGCATGGGATATATCTCCAATCCTGTTGCCTACAACAGCTTTCTCAATTCCAATATATAGTGCATTTTTGGTTACTTCTAAAAGCTTCCTTGCTTTTTCCGATATGTTGCCTACAGCGTAGCTCCAGGCTGAGTCAGCAAGATAGCCATCCAGGTTGACTACCATGTCTATGGTAACTATGTCTCCATCCTTTAGAGGCTCCTTCCTTGGGAATCCGTGGCATATTTCATCGTTGACGGATGCACAGGTGGCAAATTGATACCCCTTGTATCCTTTCTGCTCAGGATAGCCTCCATGGCTTATAATGTATTCCTCAACAAACTGGTCTATTTCATAAGTGCTTATACCTGGTTTAATCATCTTTGCAATTTCCTTGTGTACATTTGCCAGAAGCTTCCCTGCTTTTTTCATCTTTTCAATTTCTTCTCTGCTCTTAATATAAATCATATCCATTTCCTTTCTATAAATAATATTCTAGTTATGAATCCTTATATTAGCTTGGTTCAGCAAAGCTATGAACCTGGCATCATTCCTCAAGCTGTCCAAATCCTTATCCGCTTTCGCCATTTCTATAATCTGGGGATATAGTAAAATGGCTTTTCTTAAGTCCTTCATGGCCTTATCCTTTTCGCCAAGCCTTGCATAGCAGCATGCCCTATTATAGTATAGGTATTTGGCATAAGGATTGTTCTCTATTCCCTCTGTCAATACTTCAATGGCCTTTAACAGATTCCCCTCTTCTATGTATATTGCTGACATATTAAGATAGGAATCGGAATACTTATTGTTTTCCCTTATGGATTTATCATAGTATTCCAATGCTTTCTGATGGTCTCCCATTTTTTTATATATAACTCCCATATTGAACAGAGCCCTAAAGTAGTTAGGGTTAATTTCAAGGCTCTTTTTAAGCATTTCCAGAGACTTTTCCAGTTCATTCCTCTCTTCATATATGGAGCCTATGTTGTTATAAGCAATATAGTCATCTGGCTTAAGGCTTATAACCTTATTATAGTAGTATATGGCCTTTTCATCATCCTCCTTTTCATCAAATATATTTGCTATGTAAAAATAAGCTCTATCATAAAAAGGATCTATCTCTGTAGCCTTAAAATAGCACTTTAAGGCACTTTCCACATCCTTTAATCTTTCATACATTGTAGCCATTCCGTAAAATGCCCCTGCCTGCCTTTCATCCAGTTCAGTAATCTTTCTATAGGCTCTTAGTGCCTTTTCGGGAAGATCCAGCTCATCATATATTATTGCAATATTGTATAGAATCTGTATGGTTTCATCCTTGTCCCCCTCAAATCTCAGTGCTCTGTTATAGAACCTGACAGCCCTTTCCCTATCACCATCCAGATAGGAGTTTTCCGCCAGAATAATATAGTTCTTCCTTCTGTCTTTATTGCTTAACTGTCTGCTCATACTTCTACACCTCTAATTCATTTATATAAGTATAGTTTATCACAAATTTACATGAATATATTACTATAATATATTATATAGAATTTGGAATAATATCTATAATAATTTACATAAAAAATAAGCAGCCTAAGCTGCTTATATCTGAAACTCCCCTATTTGTCTGCAGTTTACACCATCATGAGCCATATACAGATTGTCTGCAATGATCCACTCTCCGTTTATGCCTATGGTCTTTGCCAGTTCAACAAAATAATACATCACTATGCCTGCATCCATAAGGTCTGTTTTACCCTCCTCAGAAACCTCCAATAGCAGTATAACCTTGTTATTTTTCAGGATAAATCTCCAGGGCTGTTTATTGTAGTTTGAAGGAGCAAACCTGATGTAGTAGAAAAGGTCATCCAGTCCTCTTCTCTCCAGCTCTTCTATAGATATGGGTCTTCCCAGTTCCTCATCATATACTATATCCTGAATGCTCAGCCTTGGGCTGAAAGGCTCCTCGACAAATGGGTTTGAAGCTTTTGGATACCCTATGGCTATTATGTATCCGATATTTTTGTTGTTTTCTCCAAAGGCTTCAGACTTAACTTCCTTATCTACATTCTTGACATTTATCCAGCAGCTTCCCAGGTTTAACTTGCTTAGCTCCGTCATAAGCTTTTCTGCGTAGTAAGAAGCGTATATAATTGATTCATTGCTTACCTTCTTTAGCCTTATGCCTATATAGTGAGGGCTTTTTATCATAACCCCTGAATATCCTGCCAACCCATCAAGCAATCTATATACCTTATCACCATCCTCAAACAGTACAAAGTTAAAATGCTTATTTTCATCTTCCTTTTCCAATTGGTCAAATAAACCTAAAATCTGTGCTTTTACATCTCCCGTAATTTCCTTGTTCTTATATTCCCTTACAGATCTCCTGTTCTTAAGAAAATTGCTCATTAACATAATACCACCCCTTTTTATTGCTTATATAATATATACCACTTAAAGGGTGAAACTAATCTATTTCAAAACCTTATAGCACTAAATAATTCAATTATATGTGATATCAAAAATAGATGTACTATCAAAGCAGAACCTGCTCCTACAACAATGCCTGCCACCACATCTGTCGGATAATGCACTCCCAGATAAACCCTTGATATTCCTACCAATAAAGCCAGCGCCAATACAAATATGCTCAGCACAGGCATGTTTATTGCTACAACTGTAGCTACTGAAAAGCTGGCTGATGTATGGCCCGAAGGAAAAGAATAGTCCTTCAGTTTTATGCCAAATGTATTTAAATTCTTAAGTACATTGTAAGGTCTGTCTCTTCCTAGAAGGCTTTTCAGGCTGTAGGTTATAGTCTGGCTAATAGCCAGTGTTGTTGCAGATTCAATGCCAATACGCCTTGTCTCCTTATCTCCAAATGCTAAAAGCAAAAATGTAAAGGCTGATATAAAAACTGCACTGCCCATATTTGTAAATTTAACCATAAATCTATCCAGAAATTTAGTCTTCATCTTTTCGTTTATAAGCTCAATAAAAACTTTATCAAATTTCTTAAATATATTCCTCATATGCCTCACCTTTAATAAAATTCGTATTACTCTATTTACGTCTAAATGATATAATCATTATTATGCTTTTTAACAGAAGAAATCTATGATAAATTAATATATAGTATTGTCTATCTATTATACTATATTTTACTTAAAAGAAGTAGGTGTAGTCATGAATTTGAGCATTGAGCAGAAAAAAGCCATATGCCATTTAAAAGGCCCTGCGCTGGTGCTGGCAGTTCCAGGAGCTGGCAAAACCACTGTACTTATCCATAGAACTGCAAACCTCATTCTAAATCACAACGTATCTCCTGAAAGCATATTATCCATAACCTTCTCCAGAGCTTCTGCAAGGGATATGGAAGAAAGGTTTAAAAGGCTATATGTAGATATTACCCAAGTACCTGTACATTTTTCAACAATTCACAGCTTCAGCTACAGCATCATCAGGGAATATGCTTTCAAAAACAGAATAAGGTATGCCCTTATAGAGGATGAAAACAATGAGCCAAACAAATTCAGTCTTCTCAAAAAAATATATTTTACAGTCAATAAAAGCCAGATAACTGAGGAAAGGCTGGAAACACTTCTAAACTCCATTGGATACATTAAAAACATGATGATTACTCCAGGGGAGTTTTTAAATCATAATAAAATCGATATAAAAAATTTTGAGGATATATTTACAATATACGAAAGCTACAAAAAGTCCAATAATTTACTGGATTTTGATGATATGCTTACATTATGCCTTGATATTCTGAAACAAGATAAACATATACTGGATAAATACAGAAGCAGGTTTGATTATATTCAGGTAGACGAAGGCCAGGATACATCGAAGGTGCAGATGGAAATAATCAAAACCATTGCCCATCCTAAAAACAACCTGTTTATAGTGGCTGATGATGACCAGTCCATATACAGCTTTAGAGGTGCTTATCCCAGGGGGCTTTTGAACTTCCGCAAGACATATAAGGATGGAAAACTGTTTTTCATGGAAACCAACTACAGATCCAGCAAAAACATAGTATCAGTATGCAACAATTTTATTAAGGTAAACAAGCTGAGGTATGACAAAAATATAATAGCTGCAAACCCTCTTCATGAGCCGATAAAAATAGTAAAGGTAAAATCGGTACTTGACCAGTATGAATATATAATAGGCGAACTTAAAAAACATGGAGATTATTCAAATACAGCCATACTGTACAGGAATAATATCTCTTCCGTCGGGATAATTGAGTATCTTGAGAGAAACAACATTCCCTTCTATGTAAAGGATGTAAAGCTGAAGTTTTTCAATCACTGGGTCTTAAAGGATATATTTGATTTCTTCATGTTAGCCAAGGATACCTCAAATGTTGAATGCTTTGAAAACATATATTATAAGATGAATGGATTTATTTCAAAGAAACATCTTAATTATGTTAAGACTAGGCAAGGACAAGGATCAGTATTTGACATCCTACTGGATATGTATGGCTTAAATGGATTCTACAGGAAAAACTTTCTGGATTTAAAATTAAACTTCAAGAAGCTGTCTCAGATGAAGCCTTATGAAGGAATTACCCATATCGAAAAGGCTTTAGGCTATGAGGATTATCTTAAGGAGAACTCCATTAAATTCGGATATACATTTGATTCCGTCAAAAACATGCTGACATATTTGAAAATTATATCCGAGCCTTTAAATACCGCTGATGAGCTTTTAATAAGGCTGAAGTATTTAAACCACACCATATCCCAGTCAGTAAAAATTAAAAAAGGAGTAACCCTTTCAACTGTTCATTCAGCAAAGGGCCTTGAGTTTGACAGGGTTTTCATGGTGGACTTAATAGATGGGGAATTTCCTCCTGCAAACACCATAGATGAATTCAATAAGGGAAACATTGAGTTTCTGGAGGAGGAAAGAAGGCTTTTCTATGTTGGCATGACAAGGGCTAAAAAGGATTTGTTTTTAATTACTCTGGATAATAAAAACGAAAAGCAGGTAAAGCCCTCCAGGTTTTTAACTGAACTTGAAAATTTGAGATTCTAATATGGGAAAAGGCAGCTTAACTAGCTGCCTTGAGAATGTTTTCCTCAATTGAAATTACTCTGTCCTTTGATTCTGATACATGCTTGTCATCTACTCCGTCAAATACTACCTCTGGAAAACTCATTAGAAGTCCAACAACCTGACCTGGTTTTATTTCATTATCACTTATTATATATTTTTTCGGCAAAGTTATTACACCCATTCCCATTTTTAATTCTATAGTCGCTATATCGTCATTTACACAAGATATTACTCCTTCTATATACCTTTCTGATGGTGCATTTCTAAAAAAATCCATAGTATCCCTCCTTTTTATAATCTTGTGATTACTGGAGGAAATAAGCTTTATACAATGCCCTGGTTAAAAAATTGTCTTCCTCATTTTAATTATATCACTTTTTTCACAATAAATCTGTTTTTTATGAATAATATTTTACAATTTATTTGGAATACTATTAACGAAGTACTTACTTATAAAAAGAAAGAGGAGGTTCACAGTGGCTAAAAAAGGCAACGCTAAAAACAATAACAAGAATAACAACACCAAGAATAACAACAACAAAAACATAAGCAATAACAAAGACGACAACAATAGCGACAACAAATAGGAATAAATCAAAGAACCCTTTTTAGGGTTCTTTGATTTGTTTCTTTAAATTCCTCTATTCCCATGTAGTCAACGCTGAAGAACCCATCTTCTCCCAACATGAAGCTTTCTGAACTGTAAGGTTCTCCATTTATGGATATATGCACATTTTCCACCTTATAAAAGCTGCCTATTGTATTCACTATGCTTTTCAATATTTCAATTTCCATCTCTGTATCCACATCAGCAGCAATCTCATTGGAAAAGTCTATCCTTACAATTTCCTTTCCCTTATCCAGCACAATGGAGTTGATGTCTGTATCCTCTGCTATTACAGCCAGAAGCTCATCATATTGGGGGTTCTTCATGTTGTATTCCAGTATGTCTGTTATGTTTCCATTGGTTTCAAATTCAATTTCCCTGTTTACATAAGCTGAATTTCTGCCGTCAATGGTTGGATAATAAAATCTGATGTCCATTTTAAGCGGCCCTTCTTCCACCTTTTCCAGAAGAGTTTTTATCTCAAACCCGCTTTCAACATATACTGTGCCTACATATCCTATTCCCGCTGCATAATAGTCCTTCTGTACTTTCCCTTCTCCAAATTTAGTGGTAACTTCAAGGGCCTTTAGATTACCATAGGGAGTGTCTATATCCACATTGTCCCCTGTAATGGTTCTTGTATAGCCATCATGGGTTTCCCATGAATTTCCAACTTCCAGAGGCTCTTTCAACAATATATTATTCATGGTTTTGTCTTTTCTAAGTACATTTTCAATATGATAGAACTTGTCTTCACTATATATTTCCCTTAATTCTCCATTTTCATATTCCAACACTCTTACCATAGAATAATCATTGTAGGTGGTTTTAATCTGAATTCTGTTGCCTTCTGAAAACTCAGTAAAAATGCGCTTCTCTGAAAACTCATTGTTGACGCCTATATATTGCATTAATAAATTTTCCCTAAAGGGATAGTAGTCTTGAATAGTTAAAGTACTTATCATAGGCTGATTTTCAATGGCATCCTGCCTGGTACATCCTGTAATGAAAATCAGTAAGGCAATAAATAGCATTGATAATTTCTTCATAAACTTCACCTTGAGAACCTTTCTTAATTATTTATCTAATATTATATTGCTAAAAAAATTAAAAAATATGTTATAAAATCTCAACGTCAGGCTTAAATTTATATATAACATCCTTTCTTTCCACTATGATAACAGCTTTTTTTGAAAGGTCCTCATCTTCCCTGATGCTCAGTAAAAGCTCCCTGTTTGGATTTATTGCAATGGGATTTCCAACCATTTTGAGCATGGACAAATCCCCTGTGGTATCCCCATAGGCATAGCTTAAATCCAAGTCCACGTCATATTTTTCAAGAAATTCCGATAGGGTTTTGAGCTTGTTTTCGGAATCCCACATTTTTTTGATTTCGCCTGTAAAGTTGTTGTTTTCATCTACAAGATAGGTAGTGCCTCTATACTCTGTAGCCCCGTATTTTTCAGCCATCTTTGATACCAGAAAATCAGGGCTTCCGGATATAAAAAAAACCTTATGACCATTTTTCTGATGCCACCTTATCCTCTCCCTTGAGTATTTATATACCATATCTCCATTTAAATTTATTACCTGTGAGGCTATAAATTCAATATAGGACTTGTTCACTCCCCTTAGCTCCTCAATATATACCTTTCCCAGGGCCTCCAGGTAATCGTCAAAATTCCCGTACCTCTTGTCCCATTCCTCATATACAGGTTTAATTCTGCTATACCACACTGAAGGGTTCACTATTTCATACTTAATCAGTTTCTTAAAATGCTCTATCATTAGCGAATTTCTAAAGATTGTTCCATCAATGTCGAAAAAAGCTGCTATGTTCCCCACTTTATCACCTTTTTCTTTTTATTTTATTATATACCCAAAGCATTAAAAGATGAAATATTTCCAGCAAGTATTTCCGAATATTTAGTATAATGATATCAGGAAGGCTATTATTTTTTAGGGGGTTTTGTATGCACATAGGCTGCTTGATATTATTATTGGTATTAGTATTAGTATTAATATTAGTATTTGTAATATTAACCTTTATAGGCTCCATTATAACTGCAGGTTTTCTTATTCCCTTCCTGCCTGTAATGGCAATTGCTTTTATACTCTATATTATATTCAAGAAGCGTAAATAGCACAAAAACCTCTTAGACTGTTCTAAGAGGTTTTAATTATCATGTTCTAGCTTCAAATTTTGTACTGCATTTAGGGCAGGTTATTCGTATTCTGCCTTTTCCCTTTGGAACCCTCAGTGTCTGATTGCATTGGGGGCACTTCAAAAACCTGTGGGTTTTCATATCCTTTAAGCGATTTTTCCTGCTGTTTAATTTACTCGCCAATGAATTATACCAGTTCAGGAAAGCTGCATTTTCCCTTGCTCTGGCTGCGGTATTTCTGGAGATAACTCTGAATACAGCATATATTAGTATTGCCAGCGCAACAGTATTCAACAGCTCAAAATCTGTAATAATGCCGATAAACGTAACTGCAATGCTCAATAACAAAAGGGCTTTATAAAGATGGTCTATTCCGTAGCGTCCGTTCATGAATCTTCTCAACCAGTCCATATGATTACCCCTGTTCCAATATATTAAAAGCTTGCAGCTATTAGCTGCAAGCTTTACTATGGTGCTCCTTCAGGGACTCGAACCCTGGACACCCTGATTAAGAGTCAGGTGCTCTACCAACTGAGCTAAAGGAGCTTGCTCAATCAACATTATTAATTATATAATGTTTGATTGAATTTGTCCATAGTTTTTTTTTATTTTTTATTAAAAATTTTTGTCGAGGAAAAACAATGCTATAGTTCCCGGTCCAGAGTGAGCTCCTATTGCACATCCTATGTTGTTTATGACAAATTCCTTTGTTCCGTATTTCTCTTCAATCATATTCTTAAGCTTTACAGCATTTTCATAATCATCGCCGTGGCTTATGCCAATTACCTGGCTGCTTAAATCTGCTCCTTTAGCCCTTTCATCCATCAGTTCAAGCATCCTCTTTAAAACCTTTCCCCTTCCCCTGACCTTTTCCAGGGGTCTAAGCTTTCCTTCCTCTGTAACATCCAGTATAGGCTTAATGTTCAAAAGACCGCCCATGAAAGCCTGAGTTCTTGTAACCCTTCCTCCTCTGAATAAATACTCCAGATTATCCACTGTAAATATATGGTTTATATGCTCTATGTAGAAATCAAGCATTTTAAGTATCTCTTCCTTGTTTTTGCCTTCCTTCGCCATTTTGGCTGCTTCATATACTATAAGCCCAAATCCTAATGATGCGCTTTTGGAATCAACTATGGTTAAATCCAGATTGGGGTATTTATCCAGCAGCGAATCCCTTGTCAGTACAGCTGACTGGTAAGTGGCAGACAATCCTGATGAAAAGGCAATGTAAATTGCACTTTCTCCGTTTTTAGCTATTCTTTCAAATTCCTCCTCAAATGCTTTTGGAGGTATTTGGGCAGTTCTGTAGTGCTTTCCTGCTCTCATGTTATCATACAGGGTTTTTGGCTTAATGGTAACATTGTCCAGATACTCTTCGTCATTGTCTATAACAATAATGGGGAAAACATATATATCATATTCCTTTATTATACTTTCGGGTAAGTCACATCCACTATCGGTAAGTATCCTCAAAGTCAACAAAATCCCTCCTAATTTCTATATTTTTCTATTTAT
>ENA-OWPA01000524-OWPA01000524.1-bioreactor-metagenome-genome-assembly--contig:-NODE-524-length-49071-cov-7.128322_pt1 | contig 49071 bp, 48 predicted proteins | sample MGYA00238139_ERZ651803 | MGnify/ENA primary metagenome ERZ651803 (study PRJEB26909, sample SAMN07631231) | bioreactor metagenome | isolation source: Switchgrass digestor | place: USA: Dartmouth...
CCCCGGATAGGTAAACCAAAGGTTTTTCGCTGCAAGCACTGCAGGCTCTTTATCTACTGGAGTAAGTTTTATTTTCCGCTCAGAGCTTTCCCGCAAAGTTTCAATTGGCAGGTAGTTGTGCAGTTCCCGCCGTCCATCCCGAACGGTTAAGGGAATTATAGAACCATGAAGAGAAGCAAAAAATTTAGCCACAGGTGGGATAAAGGGAAGTTGATGTGCTACCTGCCAACGGGCTGTATCTGCAGGTGTCCCGTCAAAGATAATCTCTCCCTGTTCCATCACTACAGCGCGATCAGCCAGGTGAAAACACCTTTCCAAACGCTGTTCGATCAAAACCACAGTATAACCCAATTCCTTATTCAAATATTCCACCAGATCAAGAAACTCCCCTGCTGCAACGGGGTCTAACTGGGAGGTAGGCTCATCCAATACTAATATGCGCGGCTGCATAGCTAAAACAGCAGCTAATGCCACCTTTTGTTTTTCCCCTCCGGAAAGATTTGCAGTAAACTTATCCCTGAGTGGAGCAAGGTTTAAAAAAGTCATAACCTCAGCTACCCGTCTGAACATCTCCTGCTGTGGTAAGCCCATATTTTCCAGCCCGAAGGCAATTTCTGCCTCCACAGAGGTCATCACCAGCTGTTTTTCCGGGTTCTGAAAAACAATACCAACATGGGAGTTGAGTATATGCCGGTCATCACCTTTTAGCTCTACTCCCTGGAAAAAGAGTTTGCCTTCCAGCCTGCCGCCATAAAACTCGGGGATCAATCCAGCTATCACCCGGGCCAGTGATGACTTCCCGGAGCCGGACCCCCCAACAACCAGCAGAAACTCCCCTTCCCTTATCTCCAGATCAATGCTGTTGAGTGAAGGTTTGGTACTGCCAGGGTAATAATAGGTCAGATCTTTGATCTCAAATAAGGCCAATGTTTCCACCCCCAGCTCAAAATCAATGGCATGCTCAAACAAAGCACGATCAGAACCAACCAAATAAGATCTCTACCCCAGGCAAAACTGCTGAGCTCGGGGTAAAAGAGAAAGTCCGTATAACCCTGCACCCTGGCGTACACTGCCAATAGAAGTGCAGACAAACCGCTAAAAAAGCAGAGATAATCCCTAGGGCGCACCAGCTCTCTGCGATAGCAGCTGCGGCGGCCTGCCCCGAAACCCCGGGCCTGCATAGCCTCTGCAGTTGCCAGAGAGCCCTCCAGTGATGACAAAAGAAGCACTTCCAAGAGCCATGTGTATTTCTTTAATCTCTCCCTAAATGTACCGGCACTGAAATCAACCCCCCGCAGCTGCATTACATCTTTTGCGCTGGAAAGGTCTCTGGCAGCTGATGGGATCATCCTGGTGGCAAGTGACACTACCAGTGAGGACTTCCAGGCAAAACGGGAAACAAGTCCAGTAACCTTATCGGGATGAACAACCGCATTATAAAACGCAAAAGCAAGAATGATCGTCATCAGGCGCACCCCCATAGCAGCCCCATAACAAATGGCCTCCAAAGAGATGCGCAGCCTTCCGATCAAGGGCAAATTAGGCAGATAAAAAAGAACAGTGTTCCCATGCTGTGCAATCAGCGGGTTACAAAGCATCACAAACACAGTCAACCAGAGCCCTATCACCAGAAAAGGGATACACTCATCAGCAGAATCGGAAGCAAAAACCGCCAGCAAGCTCACCAAAAAAACACCTAACAGATAGAGGGGATGGATAAAAATCAGTGGCAGCAATAATAATGCTGCAATATAGGTTAAAATCGCGACAGTGTGTACACTTTGCAAAAAAGTGCCTTTGCTTTTGTAGGATAACTGCTCCAGCATGCCAGAACCCCTCCTTGCTATCTAAGCTAACCCGCTAGCTGATAGTTTTCCTAGACCTTGGGAGGAGGATCTCCTATCTTACCGTAAAACCAGATGATGCGGTCACCGTTTTTCACAGTGCATTTATCTGCGCCATACGGAGGTGGAGAGCCACCATTCACTGAACTCACTGAATACATCCAGCCCTCTCCATTCGCATTTTCAGCCAGTCCAGCTATTGCTCTCACATAACCATCGGACCTCACCTTACAGGAGACCCCTGTGGCATATAAGGCATCTAAAACAGTTCCTTTTTCTTTGACATCCACTTTTGATGAATTGTACATGATTTTTCCGTTTTTACCCACAATGGTGACAGTTACCCGAATATAACCAGGCGCAGGGCCATCCACTTTTTTCGCTGAAGTAGATGTTTTACCTGAAGTATCCAGCTTTTTCCCCTGCATGGAGCTGGATGACTGTCCTGTCGGCTGCTTCACAGCGCTTTTGTTATCCTCTTTGCTCTGACTCCCTTTATTTAAGCTCTCCTGATTAGAAACCGCTGTTTCCGGAGATTTCTGCTGCTCTTTCTCCTCATCGCCAGAAACCTCATCCTCTTTCTCCTGGTCCTGCTGCTTTTTCTCTACTTCCCCCTGAGCTTTTTCTTCTTCCACTGCTGTATCAATAGAAGCACTGCTTGGAGGATCATGGGCTTCACCGCCACGGGTGGTGGTATAAACAACAGGCACCAGTATCCCCAACAAAACCAGCACTAATGGTATAAGAAAAGATCTTTTCATAAACACCATCCCTCATACTTGGAATCTCTCTATCAAACCCATCTTTCACCATGCTGTATAAACGGGCTGCAGGAGCGGGTCAGCGGTTGGGGGGTACCAACCCGCCCCTGGAAGTGCCCAAAGTTCAATTATTTTCCGCCAAACCAAAACACAACAGATGGCTCTGCTTATTTATGATTGAGCTGCTTTCCTGCGCACCATCAGGGTTCCTGCGCAGATCAGAGCTGCTCCAGCCAGGTAAAATGGCAAATTATCGCCACCTGTCTTGGGTAGGGTGGTTTTTCCCTTACGCTCATCTCCTGCAGGGGTAGTTTCATCTGGGTCCTGCTGGTCTCCCGGAGGAGTAGTACCAGGTTCAGCTCCTGGATATGGAGCAAACTGACCCGGTGTATAACTATCTCTTATACGGGCAAAGACGCTACCATACACTATATCCCCAATGGCGGTCAATGCCTGGCACGTAGCCATTGGATCACTACCCCCACCTTTGATATGGCTAAATGATTTATCAGCTAACTGATAGGACATCAGAGCAGCAAGAACTGTGTTACCATTCTTTGCCATTGTAGCGGGGTCAATTCCAACTGCCACCAACCCCCTGATCACCGCGGCTGCAGACTCAGCACTTTCTTCACCCCAACTAGCAAAACCTCCGCTCTCCCCCTGTAGTCTTTTAAGACATTCAACAGCATAAGCAATAACTGCAGAGACACCCTGGATATCTTGGTGGGGTGCAAGAGCGATCAAAACCATTCCTGTCATATCAGGGTCACTTTCTGTTCCAAAAAGAGTAAACCCACCATCAGCCAACTGCTGATCGCACAGATATTTAACAGCTGCAGAGACATCATATTCTGCCTTTGCTGTGTCAAGAGCGATCATGGACCAGATAGTTTCATTGAGCCAATCACCAAAACTCCCGTCACTTCTTTGCCTATCAACTAATTCCTGTACCAGATTTCTCCCACCGACATCTGTTGGCTCCTGACCGGCAGCCAGCATCCCGATAATAGTGCCTGCATAATCAGTTGCATATGAATCTTCATCAAGCTCATCGATCTTCCAATCAGGCAGCTTCCAGGAACCATCTCTTAAATCAACACCGGCGCTTCTTAAGGCAACCACCTCAGCCCAGCTGTTCAGTGTTGTTTTATTATTCCTGTAATAAGAAACGATCTCTGCCAAAGCCTCGCTGGCTTCAATATTTGTTCCTTGTCCTGGATCTGGTTCTGGATCGGGATCAGAGTTAGGAGGTGTTTGCCCTGTTAACTCCTCCCATGTTGGTCCAGGAATTTGCCAATCGGTGCTGTTATAAATGACGATACAGTCACCATCCTGTAGCTCGTACTGATGCATCCCAACTAATAGAGATTTATCATTTACCGTATACATCCATCCGCCATTTGGGTCTCCCGCTTGCCCGTTAACAGATGTTACATAAGGACCGTAGTCCGTGTCTTTCACCTCATAGCTGACACCTGTCGCCTCCAAAGCTCCCAGGGCGGTCAAACCCCATTCTCCGCTCTCTTGGACAGTGACTTCACCAGGCTCATAAATCAATTCCCCATCTTTACCAACTATTGCAATGTTTACCCTAACCGCAGCTCCAGTTGGGTTCACTTTCACCACCAGTTGTGCTGTGATACCATCTTTGGTTGCACTGACAAATGTGTTACCTGCTTTTAAAGCTGTTATGAGTCCTTTTTCCACACTGGCAATACTGCTGTCCTCAACGGTCCACTCAGCTTCTTCAGTAACAACCTTTTTATCACCATTAACATAGTTTAATACCGCTTTAACCTGCTTTGTTTCATCCTTTTCCAGAGTAATAATGGATGGTTCAAAAGTTATACTGTCAGGGATTTGCAAACTATCCCACTGAGGATGGCTAGAACCTATAGTGGCATAGTACCAGACAATGTGATCTCCTTCTTTTATTTCATAAGTATCCGCACTTCTAGTAGCATGTTCGTCATTCACTGTATACATCCAGCCATCCAAGCCCTCATTAGCTAGCTCGTTAATGGAAGTCACCATATGTCCCAATGAACCATAATCTTTAGTTTCATATGGCACTCCAGTTGCGTGCAAAGCTCCCAAAGCTGTCATCCCATACTCAGTGCTGCTCTGAACTTTAACATTTTTCGAACCGAAAATAAGGTTTCCCTCATTATCAACAATAGCTACACCTACAGTACAAGAATCTGCACCTGTTTCCGAATCTGCAGCATACCCAGGCATGACCATCACAAACAAGAAACAAATAGTCAGCAATAAGGCAATGCTCTTCTTCCTACGAAAGCGAAACATTATTTTCCCTCCCTGATCTGGTGTTCGCGTATTGTATTACACCAATTATTAACTCCACTATCAGATAGCCCATCAAAAAACCCCGGCCCTACCGGGGACCGGGGTATATTTAGAACAAAATTCGTTCAAACAAAAAACCACCTCCCTATCTCGCGTAGAGCAGTGCGTCTGACGGAAAACAGGCAGGTCTCCTGGCTTAGGTTCTTCTTGCCCCTGCGCCTTCCCATCCAGCTACTCTGGACAGTGGCATTGCTACAGGGACAATCCCCCTTACAGTGGCGGGACCGCGCCGGACTTGCACCGGCTTCCCTTAACCTGTTCCGTTTCATATTCATTTTTAAAATCTATATTCAGCAATGACACTCAAATATCCTGCTGGCGAAAAATATTTTTTTACCGGATGTGCACATTAGGCTCTTATATAACAAAATGTTATGTGATACATAGCAGGATATTATTTACCGTTTGCTGAATAAATATATGGTATTTTATGCATAACATTTTGTTAGGGAGGGGTCGCAAACTTGGATCGAAGGGATTGGTTTGTAGTTGGAACAGGTTTATTGATCGGTGTTTTGGCAGCGGTATTGGTCAAACTGGGTAACCCCGGCAATATGGGGTTTTGTATCGCCTGTTTTATCAGAGACATAGCAGGTAGCTTGGGCTTGCACCGGGCAGCAATTGTCCAGTATATAAGGCCGGAAATACCCGGTCTGGTATTGGGAGCCTTTATCGCTGCTCTTGTAGGTCGCGAATTCCGGAGCAAAGGTGGCTCAGGGAGTATCATCAGGTTTTTCTTAGGCATCTTTATGATGATTGGAGCACTGGTATTCCTGGGCTGCCCCTTAAGAATGCTGCTCAGATTGGGTGGTGGTGACCTCAACGCCCTTCTAGGCCTTGCAGGTTTTATTGTTGGAATCATAGCTGGTGTTGAGCTATTAAAGCGCGGCTACAACCTGGGCCGGGCACAAACCGGGTCAATTGTAGGAGCGCTGGTTATGCCCTTCATCGCTGTCGTCCTAGTACTTCTAGCAATTTATAAGCCGGTCTTCAACGCTGAAGCCGGGGGTCCCATCTTTGTCAGTGCAGAGGGGCCAGGTTCTCTTTATGCACCTCTAGCCATCAGTCTGGCAGTCGGTCTTATTGTAGGTTTTCTTGCCCAGCGCGCCCGCCTCTGCTTAAGTGGAGGGATCCGTGACTTTGCTTTAACCAAAGATACCTATCTGCTCAAGGGCTATGGTGCAATTTTCATTGGTGTGCTGATTACAAATTTGATTTTGGGTTATTTTAACCTGGGTTTTGCTGATCAGCCTGTGGCTCATACAGACGGCATCTGGAACTTCCTGGGGATGACTCTGGTGGGCCTGGCAGCAATACTGGCAGGAGGATGCCCACTGCGCCAGTTAGTTATGAGCGGGCAAGGTGACACTGATGCTGGAATGACTGTACTGGGGATGTTGGTCGGAGCGGCCTTGGCACACAACTTCATGCTAGCCAGCTCCCCTGCTGGGCCAACCCTTTATGGTAAAATCGTCGTCATCCTCGGCCTTATTATTTGCGCCGGTATCGGTTGGTACTGCAGAGAAGCTTAGAGTAGTTCCTAGTCAGGTCTTGAGCATTCCTGTATTAAATGGCAATGGAGGTGTTTCTCTTGAAAAAGCTTGTAGATGCCAGGGGCTTAAGCTGCCCTTTGCCGGTATTAAAGACAAAAGAAGCAATAGAAAAAGGGGGAGAGGAGATAGAGGTGCTGGTTGATAACAACACAGCCCTGGAGAATGTAACACGCCTTGCTCAAAGCAGGGGTTTTAAAGTAACAACCAATAAAAATACTGATGGAGAGTGGCAGATTCTCATCAAGCGAGGAGAATGATTATAAGAAAAGGTACCCCCCAATTACGGAATAAGCCTACCTGGTTGTTTCCGGGCAGGCTTATTCCATCTATAAACCGGTCCTTGTTACCGCCAAAGCAAGAAACCCCAGATTAAGATAAACCTCACCCAGCCCAAAGGTGAGGACCACCGTCAAGGTCGCTGCTTACTCTGCTTAACCTATACCCCGCATACGCCAGATAAAATACAAAGGTGAAACTGTTATTACGATAATCGCAACAATCATGATACGCATATCAAGGCCTGAGGCATTTCCCAATGCAGCCTGCACAGTACCCCATGTAAGATAAGCAAATAAATAAACCAATTCCACTTTCATAAAATTCATCATCAACCTGGCATTGGCATACTGTGCCCTAGCGTTCTTTTCGGTTATCTCTACAAGATAATTAAAGGTATGGGGAAAAAAGTTCAAGACGGTCATCAGTACATATGAAAAAACACCCATACCCAGCAAGAAAAATAATGTATTCTTGCTCCCCCAACCATCAGCTTCCCCGGAAATCCCAAAATGGGTTGGGATGACATCCGGTAGAGCAGGCCAATAATAATACAGGATGAGAGCATTAACTATAATACCGAGCACAGCAAGCACTTCGATAACATTCTCCAAGGGTGAGCGGGGTATTTTCAGCACAGGACGCTTTGATTTTTTCATCACTTTCCTCCGAACAAAGACTTAATAAATAACTATTCGGTATCTTATATTGTATATCCTGCAATGAGCATTTTGTTTGTTTTGATCGGTGTCTGATTCAACAAATAAATTACGGCGCCTCATTATCCGGCTGCCAACCTCTAAAATAGGTGGAGTCTGCACACATCTGATAGTTAGTGGTTGGTGGTTTCCGACAGCTATTAATTGTTAGTTGTCGGATAAAGATAAAAAATGCCAGACACCCAATGAATGCCTGGCAACTGAGTTCATGTATATAACGCTACAATAATTGGTTAAATGATGACAGTCCTTTTAAACTACCTTTAACTAACCAAGCGGTCCGATCAGTCAACCAGTCCCGGCGATCCGGTGATCCCCTTAAACTAATCAAACTCAACAAAACAGTGCTGACCAACCGGTTTAAACCCATTAATTTTCAGGTTAACGGGAAATCGGAAAAGGGGGCCATTAGTTACAATTGTATGGAACTCCCCGTTTTCTCCTGCAACATCAATGCCATCCGCGGCCAGTTTCAACATCAATTGTTTGTCCAAAACCCTTCCCAAATAACCCCTGTCCATTTTTTCCTCATTGACCGCCACAATCACAGCCTGAAAACCCAGATCCACAAATTCAGTAACTACTCTCTGCCGTGATTTCCCCCAGAGAGGTAGATAGGCATCCATTCCAGCTGCAGCACAGGCATTTTCCTGCCACTGACGGTGTTCCTCCAGATCGATATCACCGAAAACACCAACCTCTATACCCTCTGCTTTAAACTCCCGCAGTTGACCAATGAAAACCTTTTCATAGTCCTCCCAGGAAGCGGCCACTGTGATCAGAGGTACCCCGAGGGATGCCGCCTGCTGCTCCAGAATCCTTAATGGTAGGCCGTGGGATTTTGAGTGATCTCCTTCCTCCGACAGCATGGTAAAGAGGCGGCAGGGCTTGCCACCTGCCTGGACCGCATAGTAGAAGGCCAAACAGGAATCTTTCCCACCGCTCCAGGAGCAAAAAAAGGGAAGGTTTTTAATAGAACAGATCATCTGCTACTCCTCTCTCCAACCAGGGTAGAACTTGCGTTTTCATCCATTTTTAATGCAGTGCCCCGGACCTTTCCAAGATCGCTGTTATTTGCTCCAGCTCCGGTGTTTCCAGCATCTCCAGTTTTCCTTGATCACCGAAACTGACATATGCAGACTGAATAGGCAGTGTAGCCAGAACAGGAAGGCCTGTTTCCGCTTTTACCTGCTCTCCTTTTGGTTTTCCATACGGGTAGATGATCTCACCGCACTCCGGACACTCCAGATATGCCATATTCTCTACCAACCCGATAATAGGAACACCCAGAGCATTCACCATTCTGATCGCCTTTTTTACGATCATAATGGCTAAATCCTGGGGAGAGAAGACAATAATTACCCCATCCAGCGGCAGGGTTTGCAGGACTGTGAGGGGAACATCACCTGTGCCTGGGGGCAGGTCCACAAAGAGGTAATCAAGTCCTCCCCAATCAACATCCTCCCAGAACTGTTTGACAGCCCCGGCCAGCATAGGGCCTCTCCAGATGACAGCCTCATCTTCCTGTTCAAAAAAGAGATTGAGGGACATCACCTTGATCCCCATTGCTGTTTGGGGAGGGATAATACCTTTCTTGCCTGTGGTAATATTCCCTCCTTTCAGACCCACCAGGTGAGGTATACTGGGGCCTGTAATATCTGCATCCAAAATTCCCACCTGATAACCCTTTTTGGCTACAGCGCTGGCCAAAAGGCCGGTAACAGTGGATTTCCCCACACCTCCCTTACCGCTCATCACCGCAATCACAGACTTAACATCATCCCGAACCTTGATCATGTTCATCTTTTCGCAGCTTTTTTCGCAATTTTCTGTTTTCGAAGAACATGAATCACAAATAGATTCCTTTTTAGCCAATGGTAAAACCTCCGTATTTTCATAAAATGGTTTTGGCATATGCCCATAATTTAATTTAGCATATTCATTTTTAGAATGCCATAAAAAAATAAATAATACCCTATCAATTTTACCAAACTATTAAATAATTCAACATAAAAAATAAAACAAAAGAGAGAACCAACAAAGGGTTCTCTCTTTGTTCGCTAACACAGATATCCCTTTTAGAATGCCGGGACACAACTGCCCTGGTATTTTTCCTCCAGAAAAGCTTTCACCTCAGGAGACTGCAGGGCCTCACCCAGTTTTTTGATGGCTTCATTATCCTTATCTTCAGGACGCACTGCCAGCACATTGGCAAAAGGAGAATCCTTGGGCTCCATAAAGATAGAATCCTCAACCGGGTTAAGATTCGCCTCAATGGCATAATTGCTGTTGATCACACAGGCATCCAGATCCTCTAGAGCCCTGGGTAGCATTGCTGCATCCATCATCTGGAACTTCAAATTTTTCGGATTCTCAACAATATCCTTTTCTGTGGCAGTTACATCTGCTCCCTCTTTCAACTTAATAACACCGGCACTGGCCAGCACCATCAGAGCGCGCCCACCATTGGTAGTGTCATTGGGAATCCCTATGGTAGCGCCATCAGGCAGATCCTCTAACTTCTGATACTCATTTGAATAAACACCCATCGGTTCATTATGAACCTTTACAGTCCAGACCAGGTCTGTATTATTCTTTTTATTGTAGTCCTCTAAATAAGGAATATGCTGAAAGAAATTGGCATCTATTTCCCCATCAACAAGGGCTGGGTTCAGCAGCACATAATCAGTGAATTCCTTGATTTCCAGCTCAATACCCTCTTTTTCCAGTATAGGCTTTACTATTTCTAAAATCTCAGCATGGGGTTTTGCTGTTGCCCCCACAACCAGTTTTGTGGTTTCTCCATTTGACTGTTCATCTGCTGCATTGTTCCCGCAGCCAGCTGCTACCCCTATCAGCAGAACAAAGCAGCATAATAAGGCCAAAAGCTTTTTATTCATCCCTAAACCTCCTTATTTTCTCTTTTTATACCATCCTATCCAAACCAGTTAACTCCTCTTACCTTCTTCTATTACTGATCTTTGCAGCTAGGCTATCCCCTAACATCTGCACCAGCTGGACTAATATAATTAAGATAATTACAGTAACCCACATAATGGCATTTTCATAGCGCTGGTAGCCGTAGTAGTATGCAAGTGTTCCCAAACCACCTCCCCCTACAATACCTGCCATAGCTGAATAGCCCACCAGGTTAATGGTCGTTATAGCAACCCCCAAAGTAAGTGAGGGCATAGCCTCAGGCAGCAGCACTTTGCTGATGATCTGCCAGGAATTGGCTCCCATAGATAAAGCAGCCTCAATCAGGCCCCATTCGATCTCTTTTAGCGAAGTTTCCACCAAACGGGCTACAAAGGGGATTGCAGCAAGTGTAAGCGGAACAATAGAGGCAACAGTTCCGATATATGTTCCTACGATCAATCGTGTTAAAGGTATAATCAAAATCAAGAAAATAATAAATGGAATAGAACGCATCACATTTACAATAGAACCGAGAACCTGATTAACAACTTTGTTTTCTAAAATATGCCCATCAGAGCTGACCACCAGTATTACACCCAGAGGTAGTCCAAAAACATAACTGAGAAAAGTAGAGATGGCAACCATGTAGATGGTTTCCCAGGTAGCTAATAAAACCTTGTCCATCATCCAGGCATCAAACATGATTGATCACCTCCACTTCCAGGCCGTGGCTCTTTAAATATAAAAGCGCTTCATCAATTTGATCAGCTGGTCCTGTCAACTCCAAGGTTAAATAGCCAAAGGGAGTATCCTTGATGCGGTCGATATTTCCATAAAGAATATTGGCATCAACATCATATTTTTTAATCATAGAAGAGATCAGCGGCTGTCCGGCGGATTTCCCAATAAAGGACACGCTGACCAAGCGCCTTTCGCTGGGCGCAGCACTATCTGGCTGCTCCAGCAGTTCCTCTGGAATATCCCTTTTCATTACTGTGTTGATAAAACTCCTTGAAGTGGATGTTTGGGGGTTGGAGAAGATATCGATTACCCTCCCTACCTCTACGATGCGGGATTCTGCGATCACTGCTACACGGTCACAGGTTTCTTTGATCACATTCATATCATGGGTGATCAAAAGTATTGTCAGGTTGAACCTTTTATTAATATCTTTGAGCAGACCAAGGATGGAACGCGTGGTCTGGGGATCCAGGGCTGATGTAGCCTCATCGGAGAGCAATAGTTCCGGGGAGTTAGCCAAGGCCCGGGCAATACCCACCCGCTGTTTCTGACCACCGCTCAGCTGAGCTGGGTAAGCATTTGCTTTGTCCGCCAAACCCACCAGTTCCAAAAGCTCCATTACTCGCTCTGCCGCCTCTTTTTTGGGAACCCCTGCTATCTCCAGGGGGAACATCACATTATCAAAAACATTCCTGGAAGAGAGCAGATTAAAGTGCTGGAAGATCATACCGATCTTCTGCCTTGCCGTACGCAGTTCATGGGGCTCTAAAGCTGTAATTTCCACCCCATTAATAATAACCTGTCCGCTAGTTGGCTTTTCCAGCATATTAATGCAACGAATAAGCGTGCTCTTTCCAGCACCGCTCAAACCGATAATTCCAAAAATCTCCCCATCTTCCACCTGCAGGCTGACATCATCAAGGGCTAAAATCTCCTGGCTCGGGGTTTTATAGATCTTAGTAAGATGTTTGACCTCAATCAAGCCCGATACTCCCCCCCAAAGAATGATAAATAAAAACAGAACTGTGTTTCTTCAAAACAAAAAGCTCATTTATCATAACAATCTACTATTAACTGTTGGGAATAACTATAGGAATAATAACAAAAAAAAATAGGAACAGCACATTTCTTATAATAGTATCATTATATTTTTTATATCTGTGTTCTGTCAATTACAGGTCAATTCCTTCTGGACCAATTCCAAAACCCGGGGAAGAACAGCTGACACTTCCGGTGTCAGTTCCATCCCCCAGTCGATCTCTCCGGGTTCCACTCCAATGATGACACAAGGGGGTATTTTCCCCTCTAAAAGAGCCAGGTCATGAAGCGCAGTCAGAATACCCAGGTCGTGGAGGGAAAGCGTACGACCTAGAGTCTGCCTTCCACAATCTTCAGGGGTCAGACGATAAACAGCCCCTGGAGGGCCCCCTCCTTTTAAAGCATCGACGATGATGATTTTTTCAGCCCCAGACATGAAGGGAAGGAGGTCACAACCCGCTGTTCCCCCATCTACCAGTTCTACATCAGCGGGGAGTTGGCACTTCTCCAGTGCCCTGACAGCATGCACCCCAACCCCATCGTCCTTCATGAGCAGATTGCCGATCCCCAGCACTACTTTCTTTCCCATGGTTCCCTCCTTAACACTTTGAAAACATTATACTCCTTTATATCCGGTTTAACCAGGCTAAAAAAAACCGGCCTGAGTCAGGCCGGTGGATAAAGCAACTGCCAATTAAGCATCCAGCGTTTTCTGTCCTTCTGCAGATACAACTGTCTTTCTCTTTTTCCGGTGTTTGGCATGAAAGTCAGCAGGTCGGTAGCCTGTGATCATGCCTACAATATTGGCAATTCCCTCACTGAAGTCAAGATAGAGGTGAGCAGCTATGCAGTAAACAAAGATCCAGGCAACAATATAGTGTGTGATCCTGATGACATGCATGCCTCCAACAACCGTTGCCCAGTGATTAAAGGTTGTGGGCCAATAGAGAATGAACCCTGTGATACCCTGAATAAAAATCAACGGCACAAAACCAAGATACATCATCTTTTGGCCAGGGTTGTACTTCTCCCCAAAATCTGGCAGTTCATCACTGATGAAAAGGTAGTATTTCATCAAACCGATCATATTCCTGATATCGGCAAAACGCGGCCTGAAGTTTTTGGAGTCACCAGTTACAAAAGCATAGTAGAGACGGCCGATAACACCCGCGCCGACCGCATACATAAAGATAAAGTGTATCTTCCTGGCAACATCCATTGAAGGAAATATAGGGAAACTATCAGGAAAATGGATGTAAAAGCCGCTTAAAGCCAGCAAGATCATGGAAATACCATTCCACCAGTGAAAAAAGCGAACTAACCGTGTATGGCGATATTCCAAATTCATCTCTGTCCCCCCTTTAATAAACACGGAATATACCCATATTCCGGTTGGGGGTGATGACATGTATTGCACAGGCGAGACAGGGATCAAAGGAGCGCACAATACGCACCAACTCAATTGGGTTCTCCGGATCCTCCACCGGTGCTCCAATTAAAGCCTGCTCAATGGGGCCTGGCTGATCCTTTTCATCCCTTGGCCCAGCATTCCAGGTTGTAGGAACAACACAGTTATACTTATCAATGCGGCCTGCCTCGATCTTGATCCAGTGTCCCAAGGCACCCCGTGCAGCCTCTGTTAACCCAACACCTGTGGCTGTTTTTGGCAATTCATGGGGTGTGCAGGTAGGTTTACCAGGCTCAAGCTCCATGACCCAATCCATCATGGCATGTGCCAGTTTCTTCAGTTCCAGTGCACGAGCAGCATGCCGCCCCATCACTGAAAATGCCTTTTTGCCAAAAGAACGGATAGTGGAATCCTTGGCGATCCACATGCGTGCCAATGGTCCAACTTCCATGACCTTACCGTTGTAGCGTGGCGCCTTCAGCCAGGAATATGCATCCTTCTTATTAGGATCAGGAGTTACCACAGCTTCGGTAGGTCTCTTGTCGATATCATCTTTGTACCAGGAATATTTCACCTCTTCAGTGATCATACTCTCATTAAAGTCATTATCCTGGCCATCAATATAAGTGCCTCTTGGGAAGAATAAACTACCTTCCTCATCCTGTGGGAAGCCTCCATAAGCAAGGAAGTTTCCACAGCCCCTTCCGATTTCAAACCAGTCATTATAAACATCAGCAACTGCAAGCACATCAGGCACATATACATTATCAATAAAATCGATCAATTCAGCCAGGTAGTACTTAAAGGTCATGATCTTGTCCGCATCCACAACCTCAGTTACCCCACCTGGGACAATTGCCCGCGGTGCAGGTGCCCTGCCACCAAATACGGCCAGCATCTCATGGGCTTTTTTGCGCATCTCCAGAGCCTGAAGATAATGATTCACCGCAGCATCATTGACATCTTTGGGGAGGCGATAATCCCCTTCATAGCGGGGTGCAAGAGGCAGAATATTGTCTGGTGCCTTCACATAATCCAGTGCTGCCAGATGATAGAAATGAAGAATATCTGACTGAATGTAGTTAGCTCCCAGGATTAAATTGCGGATGATTCTACCGTTTTTTGGGGGTTTGATCCCAAAGGCATCATCCAAAGCAAAGGCAGCAGCAGTGTTATGTCCTACAGGGCAAACACCACAGATCCGCTGTACAAATTCCTGGGCATCCCTTGGGTCATGACCCCTTAAAATAAGTTCTATCCCACGGAACAAGGTTCCTGAACTCTTGGCGTCTACAACCTTGCCCCCATCAACCTCCACTTCAATCATCAAATGCCCTTCAATTCTGGTTACAGGGTCAACAACAATCCTTGCCATTTAGTCCTCCCCCCCTTCATCTTTCTTTCCAATACGGCCTTTGGCGATATTGCCCACCAGATGGGCACCGATACCTGCAACCACGGCCACTCCTAAAGCACCGCCCAGAGCATCTGCACTGGCTGTGACATTGGGCAGATTAATACCAGGCATCCTCTTATAGAATGGTGTGGCGCAGTCAGGAAAGTCTTTTTCTGTGCAACCTAGACAAGGAGCACCAGCTTTCAGACACCAACTCACACCATTATTCCACATGCGGTCGAAACTGTCACAGTGGGCAAGAGGTCCTTTACAACCGATTTCCAGCAGACAGCCTGGATCACTGAAGTTTTTCGCAAAAATACTGGAATCAAAGTACTGCCGACGCGGGCAGTTATCATGAACACATTTGCCGTAAAATACTTTTGGCCTCCCTAGTTTATCTAATTCAGGAACTTCATTGAAGAGCAATATATGTGCAAGAGTTCCCACAAACCAGTCCGGATGTGTCGGACAACCGGGAACATTGACTACTGGAGTTTGTACCCCCGCTTCTTCCAGTACAGCTTGTACCCCTTTGCAGCCTGTGGGGTTTGGATCGGCTGCCGGTACACCACCATATGATGCACAGGTCCCGATAGCGATAACTGCTTCTGCTTTTTCAGCCAGCTCAATTAGCCTGTCCTTAAAAATCACATGCTGACCATTTTTTTCACCAACAGTGCAGTAGATCCCCCCATCTTTGGTAGGAACAGCACCTTCAACAACTAAATAAAACTTCCCTGCATCTTTTGTTTCATCGATCACCCTCATTGCAAGTTCCCCGGCTGCAGCTGATACATTGGGGTGAAATTTTAAGTCAATGATTTCAGTAAGGATCTCTTTCATCCCCGGCTGGCCCGAATTCAAAACAGAGATAGAGCAGCCGGTACAGCTAGCCCCCTGCAGCCAGATAACCGGTGGCTTCCCTGAGGCAGGTGCTGCTTTCGCCAGTTCAGGAAACAGAAGCTGGCTCAAGCTGACAGCAGCCACCGAACCTGCACACAGTTTCAGAAAGTCACGGCGACTTATCTGACTCATCGTTCTTCCATCCCCCTCTTACAAAAATTTCGTTATCAAATAAACAAAAACTTGACTATAAACATCACCCCTCCCTTAACTGCATTTGCAGTTCCATATTTATTAATTTATTAATACTAAAAGTTATCATCTGGAATGAATGTTAAAATGTTTTCCCATATGAATTAAAATCCTTGATAAAAAAACAAAAAATGGCCTTCCTCACAGCGGTCACTCCTAATTTAATACTTTCCACCTTTTTTGCAATTGAAAGCATATCCTAGAACATACAGCCAAATTCACTACAGACACCAGACTTTGCGGAATTAGTGTTATAATATAATCCCCCTTTCCACAATGGGAGGCGTATGCGTTTCCACATACACCCTACCGGTCTAGCATCCATAGCCTAACGGCAACAGGCTGAAAGACTCGGAGGACCATGACTAAATATCCTAGAAAAAAGATTTCTATATTATATTTTCATTTATTTACATTTCCCCATTTTAAATACATTCGCCATACAAAATAATATTCCTGCCTGTTAATCATAATCAATAGTACTTTTTTCTTAATTACTTTATCAATGCAGGCCCCCTACTTGTCCCCAAGCGGGTTGCACCGGCCCTCAAGAGAGACAGGGCACTTTCCCTTGTTTTAATACCTCCAGCAGCTTTAATCAGCAGCTTGTCTCCCACTGTGCGCCGGATCAGTTCAACATCATGTACTGTAGCACCTTGGGGACCAAAGCCTGTAGAAGTCTTAATAAAATCTGCCCCTGCTGCCTGCACAAGCTGTGCTGCTTTAATCTTTTCTTGATCATTGAGATAACAGGTCTCAATAATCACCTTAACCACTAAACGGCCTGCACCGACCTCCACTATCTCCCGGATCTCCTGCTCCACAGCTTTCCATTTCCCCTCTTTAAGCAAACCGATATTGATCACCATGTCGATCTCATGGGCACCTTCTGTCAGAGCATTTTCCACCTCAAAAAGCTTTGCGGCGCTGCTCTGAAAACCGAGGGGAAAACCAACCACTGTAACAACTCGAACATCACTACCAGCAAGAAGATCCCTAGCCAGGCTTATCCGAGAAGGTGGAACACAGACCCCATAAAAACCATGTTCCACAGCCTCCTGGCAGAGCCGCACATAATCAGCCTCCACAGCATCAGGCCGCAGTAAGGTGTGTTCTATATATTTTGCCAGTTCATCTTTCATCAGCTATAACCTCACTCATTGATAACCCAAAGAGCGCAGTATCTGTTCATCATCCCGCCAATCCTTTTTCACCTTTACCCACAGTTCCAGGTAGACTCGGCTGCCGAAAATTGCCTCCATTTCCTCTCGGGCAAGTTTCCCGATCTCTTTGAGCATGCTGCCTTTTTTCCCAATAAGGATCCCTTTCTGGGAGTCACGCTCTACATAAATTACACCTGCTATATAGAGCACATCATTAGGGCGCTGCTGCATCTGTTCGATAACCACAGCAACCGCATGGGGTACCTCCTCCCTTGTCAGGTGCAGGACTTTCTCCCTGATAATCTCTCCTGCCACAAAAACTTCTGGTTGATCAGTGACCATTTCGGCTGGATAGAAAAAGGGGCCCTCTGGGAGATTCTCTGTGATCAGCACTTTCAATTGATCCAGGTTCTCCCCGTTCAAAGCAGAAACCGGTACAACCTCCCGAAAGCTGTACCTTTTTTGAAACCAATCGATGATCGGGAGGAGTTCCGGTTTTTTGATCAGGTCGATTTTGTTTAAAACAAGCAGCACAGGGGTTTTTATACCCTGCAGCTGATCCAAGATATACTCCTCTCCACCAGCCGGAGGAACTGATGCATCCACCACATAAAGCACCAGGTCTACCTCCTCCAGTGTTTTCTGGGCAAGCTTGGTCATATAGGCTCCCAGTTTATGACGGGGCTTATGGATCCCCGGTGTATCAATAAACACTGCCTGGGCATCTTCTGTGGTCAGTATCCCCAGAATGCGGTTCCTGGTGGTCTGCGGCTTATCTGATACAATGGCGATTTTGCGTCCTACAAACTGGTTAAGTAGTGTGGATTTCCCCACATTAGGTCTACCGATGATGCTGATAAAACCCGATTTAATAAAAAACACCTCACTTTATTCCCGTTCGTTCTCTGTAGCTGACGGCAGGTGAAAAGCCAAGGGTAAGAGTTCCTTGAGAGAGCGCTCCTCCACACCTGCCTCCCCCAAACGGATAACTCGCAGATCCGGAGCAAATTCAGCCAGGCATTGCAAACAGGCCCCACAGGGCCAGGAGGGTTTCTCTGCCCAGAGGGCAAGGGTGTCAAAATCCTTTACCCCTTCAGACACAGCCTTGAACAGAGCCACCCGCTCAGCACAGATGGTCAAACCATAAGATGCATTTTCGATATTGCATCCGGTGAATACAGTGCCATCACTGCTCAAAAGAGCAGCTCCCACAGGAAAAGCGGAATAGGGAGCATGAGCTTTAAGAGACGCTTCTCTTGCTAATTTCAGCAGCTGATCATCGCTGATCCTGTCCAAGCTACCACCCCTGTCAGAGAAGGGCATAAAGATGCGGTACAAAAATTAAGAGACCGATCACCACTGCACAGATGGCAGCGGTCAAAACAGCCCCTGCAGCAACATGTTTGGCCAACCGGGCAGCATTGCTGTAGGTTTTAACATAAAGGTCAATGGTCTCTTCTACGGCCGTATTGAACATCTCCGCAGTGAGCACCAGGGCAATGGCAAAGACCACCACAGCCAACTCTAGCCGGCTCAAACCCAGCAGCCAGGAGGCCAGCAGTACCAAAACCGCAACTGCCAGATGAATCCTTATATTTCTCTGGGTCAGCACACAGTGTTTGATACCTGATAGGGCATCATTCATACTTTCGTTAAAACTCCGCTTCGCCATTCTCACCAAACCTGCCGACACCTATTTGTTTCATCACCTTTTTTTCCTTAGCCCTCATGATAGCTGCTTCCTCTTCTGTCATATGGTCATAGCCCAGAAGGTGCAGCATACCATGGACAGCCAAAAAAACCATCTCCCTGGCCAGTGAATGGCCATATTCCTCTGCTTGCGCTTTTGCTCGCGGTACAGAGATCACAATATCCCCCAGCAAGAACTCTCCTGTCGGGTCTTCTGATGGCTGATCATCCATCATGGGAAAAGAAAGCACATCAGTAGTACCCTCTACCCCCCGGTAGTAACTATTCAACTCCGCCATCTCAGCGTCATCAGTCAATACCATACTTACCTCTACAGCATCAATAAAATCCTGAGAAAAAGCCTCCCCTTCCAGTACTGTTTCCAGTGCCCTTTTCAACAACTCCTTGATCTCATTATCTACTTGGATCTGATTCTGTTTTTCATTGATTAGCAACTGCACCCCTGGATTTTCTCCTTTCCAGTTCTGTAATCAGGGCAGCCTCCGGGTACTCGATCCTGGAGTGGAAAATCCCTCCCAATACCCGCACAAAGGCTGAGGCTATTTTATTCAAATCCTTAAAGGTTAAATCACATTCTTCCAGTTGGCCATCATCCAGTTTTTCCTTAATAATCTTTCTGGTCAACCCCTCCAACCTGCCGGGGGTCGGTTTCTGCAGGGAGCGGATTGCTGCCTCCACACTGTCTGCCAGCATCACCAGTGCAGCCTCCCTGCTTTGGGGTTTTACAGAATCATAACGAAACTCCTCTTCGGTCACCAATTCCGGCCGGTCGCTTTCCAGTGCTTTCTGGTAGAAATAGGCTACCAAGCTGGTGCCGTGGTGCTGTTCTATGATCCCCTGAATATCAGGAGGTAGTTTATGCTCCCGGGCCAGTTCTAATCCATCTTTTACATGAGAGGTTATGATCAAAGTGCTTAAGCTAGGAGCAATCTTGTCATGGGGATTTTCCCGGGATATCTGGTTTTCAATAAAGAAATAAGGGCGTTTCAGTTTGCCAATATCATGATAATAAGAACCCACACGCACCAACAAAGGATCTGCATTAACTGCCTCTGCAGCAGCCTCTGCCAAATTGCCCACCAGAATACTATGGTGATAGGTTCCCGGTGCCTCCAACAGCAGGCGCTTGAGCAGCGGTTGGCTGGGATTGGACAACTCAAGCAAGCGCACAGTACTGGTAATGCCGAAAGCTGACTCCAGATAAGGAAGTGAACCCAGAGCCAGAATAGAAGAAGTAATACCGTTTAATAGGCCCATACCCATTCCTGCTAATACCAATCCCGGAGCAGTTTCATTGAGCAGTCCCAGGATCAGAATCATCCCTATATTGGCCAGTGATATATAAAACAGTCCCCCTCTGAGCAGATCAGAGCGGGTAGCAAAGGTTCCAATCCCGAAAATACCTGCCATACACCCAGCAAAGGCTACAAGAGCAAATGGGAACTGTCCATCGGTGATCATTCCCACGATCATACTGAACAGAAAGGAGGTAAAAACCGCCAGCCCTCTGTCAAACAAAACAGTGATCAATACAGCTCCCCCAGCAACCGGTAGCAGATAACCAACCAGTGATTGGATTTCCGCCTTGGTGCTGATGTTGATGATGGATACCGCCTTGGCTACCAGAATGGTAAGGGTGAATACCAATCCATACAGCTTCCAGTGCTGGTCAGACTTCAGGATATCACTGCGGAACCTGGCGAAATAAAAAAGGATCAAACCTCCCAGTACCAAAACAAAGAGGAGCACACCAATGAGACGCGGCCACAGGGCTCTCCCCTGCATCAACCCTAACTGGCGTAAAACAGCCAGGTCCTCTTTAGTGATGATATCCCCTTCACGGACAATCACCTGGCCTGCCTGATAGGTGCGCACCACCTCAGGCACTTCAGCCCGGGCTTGCTGGACCCTTCTCTCATAGGTTTCATTGTCAAAAATCAGGTTCGGCTCAAGTATATGTACTAGTACTGCCGAAACCACCGGTTCCCATTGTTCAGGTATATCAGATATGGACACTTTATAAGCAATGTTGTCTCTGGCAGTGTTCAAACCTTCAGCCTTCAGTCCATAACGCAGTTCCTCCTGTATGAGGTTTCTGCTGATAGACTGGGCATTGTCCAACTCCTGGTCGCTGGCAGCCAGTATAGCTGTCAGAGCATTGTCAGAAATATCATCTAAATCAGAATGAGATATCCCTATTTCTTGAGCTAAAAAGCTGCGCAGTTGCTCTTTTTTTTCTTCAGGAGAAAGTTCCGTATCCCGAAATTCCCGAATTTTATCAAAAGCTTTATTTACCAAACCATGCTGCCTCTGCAAGGCATCAGCATCTTCCTGGTAAGATTTCTCCACCCTATTGGCAGCTTCATTGCGCAGCCGTTCTGTTTCCTCCTCATCCACATAAACAATGGTCCGCGAAGCATATATATTAGTAGGACAGACCTGTCCCTCTTTAAATGAATATCCCCCGGAGAGAAAACTACTCCCCACAACAAGAGCAGCAGCCAGAAAAAATAAGACACCCCAAACTACTTGACGAAAAGTCCGCCCTTTTAGTTTGCTCAAATACTGCCGGAACAGGGAATGCTCTCCTTGCAAATCCACCATCAATGTCACTCCTACATATTGTTGTGGAGATTACTCTTCCTGCTTTTCATAGCGGTCATAAGCTTCAATAACCTTCTGTACCAGGGGGTGTCTGATTACATCTTCCCCACTGAAATAGACAAAAGCAATACCCTCCACATCACACAACACCTTCTGTACCTCAACCAAGCCAGAGGATTGCCCCTTGGGCAGATCGATCTGGGTGATATCCCCGGTGATCACTGCTTTAGAACCAAAACCAAGGCGTGTCAAAAACATCTTCATCTGTTCCGGTGTAGTATTCTGCGCTTCATCCAGGATAACGAAAGAGTCATCCAGTGTTCGGCCCCTCATATAGGCAAGAGGAGCAACTTCGATAACATTGCGTTCCATATAGCGCTGCGCCTGGTCAGCACCCAATACATTATATAATCCATCATACAATGGGCGCAGGTAAGGATCAACCTTTTCCTGGATATCCCCTGGAAGAAAGCCCAATTTTTCCCCTGCCTCCACTGCAGGGCGCACCAGCACAATCCTGTTTACCTCTTTGTTTTTAAAGGCCCGTACAGCCATCACCACAGCCAAATAGGTCTTACCTGTTCCCGCAGGCCCTATAGCAAAAACCATGTCATTTTCCCTGATAGCCTGAATATACCGGACCTGACCAGCTGTCTTTGGCCGCACTGGTTTTCCCCGCTGATTGGTCAAAAGCACCTCAGAACGGATCTCCACCAGTTTTTCTCTGGAACTATCCTGGACCAGATGCCAGGCATAATTAATATCGCTAACCGTAACAGGATTTCCTTCTTTACTCCAGGCAATCAACTGTTCTAAGAGCGCAATAGTGTTTCTAACAGCTTCTGGTTCACCCCGGACGAGGATCTCATCACCCCGGGCAATAATATTGGTTGCGCATTTCTCTTCAATAAACTTGAGATTAGAATCAAGATTGCCAAAAAGATTATACGCGGCACTATTGTCATTAACCGATATTTTAGCTTCCGCACAGTTTGTCAAACTTTTTTTCAACCCCCTGTTTAATAGATGTTAAAGGCAAATACCACTAGTTGTCCTGATTTTTTGAACTGGTCTGAAAGGGCCGGGCAACTCCGATCTCCTCTTTCGTCTCCACTGTGAGCAGCACCCGGACCGGGTCGTCATCCTTGGTGCCGATTACCTTGTATTGACGGTTGACCGCTTCTGCCCCTTTGGGAAGTTTTTTGACTGCCTGCTCCCTAGCCCGATCCGCAGCCAGTTTTTTCGCCTCATCGAAAGAGCGCCGGAGACCTACCCTTTTGATCTCCTTTGCTTCTATTGTAACAAATTCGACGGGTACTTTTATATTCCTCCATTGTGGTAATCTACTCCTAGAGGTCTTGGTCCGGTAATATTTATACGGTATTTGGTCAGGTCCTTTGATAGTAATCTCTTTACCACCCAACCTAATACAGTATATCCTAATTGTTCTATTTGTTTCCTCCTCAACAACCTCATCCCTGGGGGCCTCCCCGTAGAAGCGGTACCATATTCTGGCGTACACAACACCCTGGGCCTGGACATATCTCACCGGTTTCTGGGGAGCGGTTGGCTGCTGGTTGTTGGGATCAGGATCAGGTTCAGGTTCAGGGGGATAGATCGCCCCGGAAATAATAATCTGCCCTTTCTTTACCAGATCACCTTCTTTTACCATAGGCTGCCCGGCCAAGGCAAGGACGGTATCGATGATACCATCTTTTTTAGCCACAATATGACAGTTCCCCTGTGCCTTGGGAGCCCTCAGCTTTTCCACAATCCTGATGCGGGAACGGGGGCCAACCTCCACTTCCGCATAGGAGATTTCAGGGAGTTCCCGCAACAGATGGTTCACAACCTGATCACGATCAACCTGATAACGAAAATTACCAGGTTTTAACCCCTGTTCAGCGGCAAGCCTTCTTACTTTATCTTGACTGATCCTCTTGGTGCCTTCAATATCCAAAGTCCAGATAAATGATGAAAGAAGATAAAGGAGCAACACAAAAACAAACCCGCCAAAGAGCAGCATGCGCCTGCGCCGGAAACGGTTGATTAAAAAAGGGAGCCCTCGCTTTTTGCGAATACGGACACGGCATCCGCTCTGACGGGCTATATGCCTCAGTGGGCGAAATGAATGGGCATAAACCTTAACGATCAGGGTATCAGGACTTGTCCAGTTGAGGTCCCACAGATAAACACCCCTGCTAAAAGCCAAGTTAATAAAACGCTCAGGGCGGGGACCCTTAACCAGCAGAGATAGATAGCCAAAAAGATAAGCCCAGATTTTTCTCATGATCATAGCTGTTAGCCCCCTCAACCATCTTGCTACTCCATAAGTTGCAACGATGCGATTTTACCATCAACAGCAATTTCATCAGGAAAAATGTTGCGCAAAACCAACCCTTCCCCATCAATAATCAGTTCACCAAGGCTGGTGCTGATGCGAATCCTTTCCTTTGTATATTCGATGATTCCCCGGTGGTTTTCTATAATCAACTGTATATTCCCCAACAGGGTGATCCTGGGCAAATCCAGCACCAGGTCCTTGGGAAGCTCAAGATATTCGGCCAGAAACTCAAATCTTTTTTTACGGTCTTTGAACAAAAAAATCCCACCTTTCTCTTTCTTTACCACTTTATGCGGTACATGCGGGAAAGAGAACAGATGAGAGACAGCAAAAAATAGAGGTGGAAGGCAAGGGGATATTGGGCATATAAAAAGGCGGGCTCTATTACCCGCCTGTGAAAATCAATATTTCTGCTCTTTCTACTGTCCGGAACTAAGCAGTTCTCTTACGATCTGGTTAACCATTTTTCCATCAGCCCGCCCCCTTACTTTCGGCATCAGGGCACCCATCACTTTACCCAGATCTCGCTCACTGCTTGCACCCACAGCAGCTATCACTTCACGTGCCATCTGGATTATCTCATCTTTGCTCATCTGTTGGGGAAGGTATTCCTCAAGGATCTTGATTTCATCTTCCAGTTCCGCCACTTTCTCGACCCGTCCAGCATTTTTGTAATCTGGAAGGGCATCCCGGCGCATCTTTACCTCCTTGGCCAGAACTCCTATGATCTCATCATCTGAGAGTTCATGCCCAACTTCTATCTCCCGGTTTTTTATGGCGGCACGGGCCATGCGAATCACTGCAAGCCGTAATTTGCCTGCTTCACGTGCTTTCATGGCTTCTTTCATATCATTATAGAGGCGATCCTTTAAGGACATCTGAAACACTCCCTGTTAGGACCAGCGGCGTTTGCGCGCTGCTTCGGCTTTCTTTTTCCTGCGCACACTTGGCTTTTCATAATGCTCGCGCTTCCTGACCTCGACCAACACACCAGACTTTTGGCAAGATCGCTTAAATCGCCGCAATGCACTATCCAGTGATTCGTTTTTGCCGACCCTGATCTCAGTCATTACTATTTCTCCCTCCCCCCCAGACCAAGTTCCGTATTATGATCACTGCTGTAAATAGTGTAACAAACCTGCTGCGATGGTAAAAAGGGTTCTGTATTATAGTCTTCATTATACACCAGCACCTTAAAAGGCGTCAACCAAAGGGGATCAGTACCAGATCAGTAGCCCAGCACTGCAGCTGCGATAACCGCCCCGGTTTCCTGCACCCGGTAGGCGACCCCCTTGACCAGCACCTCCTTTAAGGGAAGACTGCGCAGCCGAAACCCCTCCTCCACCATGGCCCGTACCTGCTCCTCTGCCTCTTCCTTGGTGCAGTAGCCCTCATATTCCATGATCACACCATAGGTGTCCGGGCTGATGCCAACCCCAATAGCAGCAGCGATCATTTCCCCAGGAGTAGTGCTGGTGAGATAGCCATAAGCGGTGAATGTTGGCGTACCCGGCGGGATCCAAAGATCAGGGGTAAATTGAGCATCAGGAGGTAAAATGCTGCTCACACGCACCAGGTTGAGGTTGCCGATACCCGCATCGATGAGAGCTGCATCAAAGGCATTTAAAGGGGTCCTACCTTCCCCACGCCCAACAACCAGCTTGAACTTACTTGGAACAGGAAACACAAACTCGCCTCCTCACCAGATAATACGCTTTATTATATGGCGATCCAGCTGATTTGGTACCATCTAGGCCTATGGTTATTGATGCCTTTCAACAAGCATATAAATTAAGGAACAGAATTTTAAAAGGAGGCGGCAGGTGATGAGTTTCCTGGTGGCTTTTTTAGCTTGTGCTGGCACTCTCTCCGCTGCACTGGCACTTTATTACTGGCATCTGGGTGACCAAAACATCCTCTTTGACATAGATGCTGTTCAAGACTTGCTTGTTCAGCATGACCCTGAAAGAAATGAAATTATCTGCCGCTGCTCGCTCCCCCTCACCAACAGAGGTGAACAACAGGGAATGGTCAATAATGTATTCTGCCAGCCGGTTTACTGCGGAAAAATCATGAAAGGGATGGAAATCAAGTCCCAGATCAATGTAGTTAAAGATAAAGCCCGGGAGAACGGATATTGGGAATCACTGATCGTCAAAAAGAATGCCCATTTTATGACCCAACTGGAGGTCAGAATCCGCCACAACTCAGTGGATATTCCAACTCTCATCCGCCAAGTACCCCGCCTCACCATAGTTATCTACTATCAAATAGTGGGGCGCAAAGGGATCCAATGGAAGTTAGCTGAACTCCCTTTGCCCTTAAAGGAGGCACAGCTGCCGGCAGAATTAAAACAGAAAAAGGTGGTTGAATAGTGTGCCTGTACAGCTGATCCCTGTGCAAACCAAATTGGTCACACCTGATGATGACCTGCTGGAAGTGATCAGTGAATATTGCGGCCCACTTCTCCAAAAAGGGGACATTCTGGTGGCTGCGGAAACCATGGTTGCTATTACCCAGGGCAGGCTGATCAGGCCGGAAAATGTGAAACCAGGAAGGTGGGCACTCTTGATCTCCCAGTTCGTACACCAGGATGGCAGCCTTTCCTCACCCTTTGCCCTGCAGGCGGTGATGAATGAAGAGGGCACACTGAGGGTCATAGCTGCCTTTATAGTCAGCGCTTTCAGCAGGGTTTTCCTCAGGCGGAAAGGTGATTTTTACCGCCTGGCAGGCAAACAGGCAGCTTTAGTGGATGATATCACCGGCACAACACCCCCCTTTGACAAATACATTGTCATGGGGCCAAAGGAACCGGAAAAAGTGGTGGCTGCCATCAAGGAACGCTTTGGGATAGAGGCGGTTATTATCGATGCCAATGACCTGGGCAGGGCACAAATCCTGGCTGCTACTGAGGGTGTTGATCAGAAACTTCTCCTGCGTTTATTCAAGAAAAATCCCGCCGGCAACGCAGACGAGCAGACACCTCTGGTTATCGTCAGAAGGACATCATAATACCTTTTTGTACCATCATTACATCTTTTTGCATATATTGTATCAGCAGTTCAACAAACGGAGGGGTTATGATGGCCCTGCAGAGGGACGAGATCAGTATCGATATCGCAGGTGTGTCAATGAAAGTATCCAGGTTCTCCACACTTTCTGATGCCTTTGAGGTAACAGCTGTGCTCCCCAGGGTTGAACTCAGGGTCTGGCGCTACAAGGATGGTAAGCTAGTAGAGGTTGAGGAAAAGATCCTGAATAGCATCACCATTGCTCATTCCCCCCGCCACCCTCTTGCCGGAGAAATGACTAATCATAAAAAAACACCGAACTGGAGAATAAGCTTTGGTCAATAACCTTAACTCCCAAATCTTTCTTTTAAAAGGGCTGTCAAACTCTCCCGGTTGTTCAACTCCCGGTTTTCCTTAACTTTTTCAAATAGATATGCTAAAGCCTCACCCACCAGCGGTCCAGGCTTGATTCCCAGGACCTCCATCACATCAAAGCCATTGAGAGCCAAGTTTTTTATAGAAAAGGGAGGCAGTTCAAAAAGGACACTATCAATCTCCCTTTTGAAATTTTCCAGATTGCTGAGATTCCTGTATTTGCCGCCCATAATATCAGCCCGGCGCAGTTCTAGTAGGTCCCCCAAATTATAAAGGCCCATTTTATTGACAAACCTGCGCACAGCCTTCTCTGTCTTTGGGTAGGGATACATATGGTGGTAAACAAGAAAAGACACCTTTTCGATAAACCCTCTGCTGAATCCCAGCCTCCTTAAAATACGCCGCGCTATAAAGGAACCGATCGCCTGATGGCCGTAAAAATGCACCCTGCCTTCATGGAGGTTGATGCATTGAGGCTTGCCGATATCATGCAGCAGTGCAGCCCAGCGCAGGTGCAACTCCGGGCGGATCTCCTTCATTACCAGGAGGGTATGGCCAAAAACATCTTTGATGTGACAGTCATTCTGCTCTATGCCATAGGTGGCATCAAGCTCAGGCAGAATATACCGCAGAACCCCGGTCTTACGCATTTCATCCAAATAGATATCTGGTCTTTTGCCCACAATAATTTCATTGAGCAGAGCCCTCACTTGGTGGGGGTGAATGCTCTCTGCTGCTGGGGCACAACGCACAAGGGCCTCCCCTGTTTCCCCGAAAACTCGCCACTGAAGATGCGCATCATCAAAGAGCCTCATCAGATAAAACACTTCCAACAGCCGCCCCGGCTCCTCCTGAAAGCGAGAGTTAGGATCCCCCACCAACTGGATCATCACTTCTCCTGAAGCGATCTGTTCTGACACTTGCCAGGGATCGATCAAAAGATCTTCCAGTGGGTCATAAGCCAGGGCATTGACTGTAAAATCTTGCTCCAGCAGATCAGAAAGAGAGCCAGCAGCAGGCTGTTCACCAAATGAGAGCACATGGACTAAAGCTTCCGACTCCCGCACCAACACCTTATTCTGCAGGCGGAGAGTTCGATCAAAAAGGGCTTCAACCACCTCCAGGGGAGCACTGGAAGCCACCTTCAATTCCTGGGGCTCCAAGCCTAAGAGGCAGTCCCGCACACTTTCTCGAAAAGCATAGGCCTCATATCCTGCCTGGTTCAGTATGGATATAATTTTGTTTACAGGGGGCGGGATGGAAAGCCGCATTACCTTTCTCTCCTTTAACAGCAGCATACAATTTAACTTATAACACCCCAAACCACTTCTGGCAAGCCCAGATTAAAAGAGCAGGAACTTAAGCTTACTTCCACCACATATGGTATGATTATATTAACAATATTTACATAGAAGCAAAATTCATCCACGATAACCGGCAACAACTGCTGTCCAACTGCAGGGGAGATAACAGTTGTCCAGAGAAGAGGAATTTTTTCATTATCTCAAAGGCCTTTTCGTGGATCAGAAGATCAAAGGGAAAGCAGGGCTGATCAAAGCAAAGGAGTTCAGGTCCCTCTATTTTGAGAGAAACCTACCCCAGCTGCAAGAAGAATTAAACCAGATCACAGCCCGCGCACCCGAATACCGAGAGGAATTATACCGGCAACTACATTCTCTTTTCAGCAGCATTCCAATGAACAACTCAATCTTTCCTGACAACACAGCACCAAAATCTCCAAAATCCCACAGACAATATACTACTGCAGACAGAGATATTCAGCTCTTTTGGCAAACCCACAGCTTCTATTATGTAAAAACAGACCAGCTCATCGGTGAATTGGAAGTAGAAGTAGATGGAACAAAGATTGTTTTTGATGTAACAGAACTGAAAGAAAATAGAAACCATAAGAAGAAGCAGTTCAGCTACCGGTTACTGGACAAAAAAGAGGACAACACACTGACTCTTGCAGTTACACCAGTTGATGAAAAGGGAAAAAAGACTGCTGATCTGCTAAACCAGCTAAAAGAGAAAGGGGTACAAATAACCGCTGCGGCAGTTAAACATGCCATTTCCCTGTTTGAACAGCAGGGAGAAATGGATCTCTTCATCTATAAGGATCCCCGGAACTTTCTGGAGGAACAGTGTTTTAACTGGATATACCAGCAGTTGTGGAAAGATTTCAGCGGAGAACAGCTGAAAAAACTGCAGCTCTTGCGGGAGGCAGCCCTCAAAATCATCTCCTTTATCAGCCGGTTTGAAGAGGAACTGCTCCAGATCTGGTTGAAGCCTAAATTTATCCTGAACTCCCATTATGTAATCACACTGGACCGGATCGCAGACAGGAATCTTAGACTGCTCAAGCGCTTGCTCTCCCACCCGGGGATCAGGCAGCAAGCCGCTGAATGGAGAGAACTGCGGCTTGTTGATGATACCTTCCAAATAACAGAGTTGATCGATGCTGAGGAGAGGCTCAGCAAGAGGTATGCCCACCTCCCCCTGGATAGCAGGTATTTTAAAGATTGTGAAGGGGAAATCCTCTCCCGGTTCGATCAGTTAGACAAAGAACTGGATGGGTGGCTGATCAGTAGCGAAAACTACCAGGCGCTGAACACAATCCTTCCCAAGTTCAAAGAAAAAGTGCAGCTGATCTACATTGATCCCCCTTTCAACAGGGAGCAGGAACCGGGCTACAGCTACTCAGTCAAATACAGGGATGCGGCCTGGCTCTCCCTATTGGAAAACAGGCTAGAGCTAGCCTACCAGACCCTGAACAAAAAGGGATCCATCTTCGTGCGCTGTGACTATAACGGCAACATGTATGTGCGCCTCTTGCTGGATCAGGTATTTGGGCCTGAATGCTTTAAAAATGAGATCATTATCAAAAGGTCCGGGATTCAAAAGGAAGCAAAAAACAAATTTCTGGTGGCCACAGATTCCCTTTTCTACTACACAAAAAGCAGTAAAGGGAAACCGAAGGTCCTCTATGAGCAGAGGGAAACCGGCTGGCTCCCCTTTGTGCACTACCCTGGCATCAGAAAAAACAAAGAACGGGTTGTTTTTGGCTGCACCCTGGAACCACCTGAGGGAAGGCACTGGGGCCTGAAGCAGGAGTTGATCGAACAGTGGAAAGCAAAAAACTGGGTGCGCTTCCGCTGCAAAAAGTGCGGCTATGAGCACTATGAAGGCAGGTGGACAAACTGCCCTGCCTGCGGTTCCCAGGAGTTTCTTCCTGAACTGAAAAACCCGCCGAAAAAGGTTGATTCCAACTGGACCAATATCAGCAGCTATTCCCAAGACCCTCTCTTCCCCACCCGTAATGCTGAAGACCTGCTGAAAAGAGTTATTGAGGCAGCATCAGATGAGGGTGACCTGGTGATGGACTTCTTTTTGGGTTCTGGAACCACCACAGCAGTTGCCCACAAAATGAGAAGGAAATGGATCGGTGTGGAGATGGGTGAGCACTTCTATACATATGTGCTCCCCCGGATGAAGAGGGTCCTGGCTGGGGAACGGTCTGGGATATCCAGAAAAGTGAACTGGCAGGGAGGGGGTTTCTTTAAATACTGTGCATTGGAGCAATTTGAAGATGTGCTGAGCATGGCTGAATATGGAGGGAGCGACAAGCCCTTTCATTATGGCTTCCTGGCAGACCGGAGAAAAAGAGTTACACTGGACAAGCAATGGGATTTTTCCCTGCCCTATCAAGGGGTGGACCTTGCCGCTACCCTCTCCTGCCTGAAGGGGGAATGGATCAAGAAAATCTCAGCTAACAAGGTATTATTCGAAAACGGAGATGTATTAGATACAGAAAATCTTGATCCCCAACTGCTTAAACCGCTGCTCCGGTGGTGAAAATCATGCTGGTAGTGTACAATTTTTGTAGGTTATTGAGGGGCTTTATTGTCCTGTTTTTTATATTAATGGTTTATGGAAAATTATTAGATCACCGGTTCTGGTGATCTAACTTTAAGAAGAGTATAATGGAGACTGTTGAAAAACAGTCTCGTGTCATTATAAATAGCAGTGCTCATAGCAGGAGAAAATTATGCAGATCTTTTGCAGATATATAGATAGAGGAAGTGTGATCAATGAAAACGATAACAGTTGATAAAATACGCAACCTGGCAATAATCGCCCATGTTGATCACGGGAAAACCACTTTGGTTGATGGTATGCTGAAACAGAGCGGTGTTTTCCACGAAAAACAGGTCGTGGAGGAGCGGGTGCTGGACCGGAATGAACTGGAGCGGGAACGGGGAATCACCATTATGTCCAAAAACACCGCTATCTTTTACCAGGGCTATAAACTGAACATCGTAGACACACCAGGACACGCTGATTTCGGTGGAGAAGTAGAGCGCATCGTCCAGATGGTGGATGGGGTTTTACTGCTGGTGGATGCCTTTGAAGGGCCGATGCCCCAGACACGCTTTGTGCTAAAAAAGGCCCTGGCTGCAGGGCTTTTCCCCATTGTGGTGATCAATAAAATCGACCGGCCCAATGCCCGTCCTGCTGAAGTGCTTGATGAAATTTTGGAACTTTTTATCGAACTGGAGGCCAGTGATGAACAGCTGGATTTCCCAGTGGTCTATACAGATGCCAAAACAGGGGTAGCCTCCCTTGACCCTGAGAAAAGGGGTACTGACCTGAGGCCCTTGTTTGATCTGATCATCTCCCGGATCCCCTCCCCTAAGGGTGATCCGGAAAAACCCCTACAGCTAGGTGTCACTATGATCGAATATGACCCCTATGTGGGGCGCCAGGCTGTAGGCCGCATCCAGCAGGGACGCATCCGCAACAAACAAGAGGTGGCAGTTATCGGAGCTGACGGGGTACCTATGATGCAGCATCTTTCAGCCCTTTATATCTTTGACGGGCTGAAAAAAGTGCCAGTAGATGAAGCTGCTGCTGGTGAGATCGTTGTTGTGGCAGGTTTAGATAATATTAATGTGGGCAATACCATCGCCGATCCTGCAGATCCGAAACCATTGGACTTTTTCTCAGTGGAGGAACCAACTGTTGCGGTCACCTTTCTGGTCAACAAAAGCCCCTTTGCCGGGAGAGAGGGTGAGTTTGTCACCTCCCGCAAACTGAGGGAAAGGCTTTTCAGAGAAGCAGAGTCTGATGTGAGCCTCAGGGTAACTGAAACAGACAGTCCTGATGCCTTTTTGGTTTCAGGCAGAGGGGAACTGCATCTCTCTATACTCATTGAAAAAATGCGCCGGGAGGGTTATGAATTTGAAGTATCACGCCCCCGGGTCATCGAAAAAGTGATCAATGGACTGCGCTGTGAACCCATTGAGGACCTGGTGGTCGAAGTTCCTGAAGAATATGTGGGGATTGTGATGGAGTGTCTTGGCCCCCGCAAAAGTGAACTGAGAAATATGCAGCAAAAAAGCGATGGCCAGGTACACTTAGAATTCTACATCCCCACCAGAGGGCTGTTCGGCTTCCGCTCCCAGTTGCTCACAGAAACCAGGGGCACAGGCATCATCTACCACACATTTCACCACTATGCCCCCTATGCAGGTGAAATCATGACCCGCACCAGGGGGTCACTGGTGGCCTGGGAGGAGGGAGTAACCACAGCCTACGGTTTGGAGAACGCCCAGGAAAGAGGAGACCTGTTTGTGGATGTAGGGGTCCATGTCTACGAAGGCATGATTGTGGGAGAAAACTCCCGGCCCGGAGATATCAAGATCAATGTCTGCAAAAAGAAGCGTTTGACCAATATACGCTCCTCCACCGCAGAAATCACAACCAAATTATCTCCGCCCCGCCCCATGTCCTTGGAACAGTGCCTGGAATTCATCGCCGATGATGAACTGCTGGAGGTTACTCCCAAAAGCCTGCGGATGAGGAAGAAGTAGAATCAACTGTTACATCAATATATTCCGTTCTGGGATAACCTTCGGCATCACACTGGAAGGCATAGCAGATAAAGTCTTCTAAGCTGTCGAAGGTTCTACCATCTTTTAGTCTGACAACAGTCTGCTCATGATCCAAATAGCGGAAATCCTCTGGCTCTCCTGCAATAGGATAGGCACGAAAAACAAGTTCCGCTTGCTCAGTCCGCTGCAGGAACTCCCGCAGTTCATGAGGAGTATGCAACCTGATGCATCTCTCACCCTTGCAGGTAGAACCCAAATCAGCTTGATTGTGATCAGCTTTTAAAGTATGTTCTGATTTAATATCCAAAATGGGCACCTCCTTTATTAGGGTGCCCATTTTTGAAGTGATTCATTTATATTCGGGGATATCATACCATTATTTCACAATTTCAATATAGAGAACATCATTAATCTTGCCGCCTGCTTTTTTAATGGGCAGTGAGCCATTGATGGTACCATCCAGCCCTACCCTCAATTCAGCTGTTTTCATTTCTTCAGCATTGCATTCCAGATAGAAATCATCTGTGGCCACGAATCTATAGGTAGTAGCATCTTTCGGCAAACCCAACTTGTCCAACAGCGCCTCACCGGTGATTGTTTCCGCAGGGAAAATAATTGCTTCACCTTCAGCTGTAACAACATAGTCGGTGTTTTTCACTTTACCTTTGCCGCCTAAATCTTCATTCCAGACTACAGGAGCTATCCCTTCCGCATCCAAGCTGATTTTCGCCGCCAAAAAATCTTTTGCTGACATGGTTACTTGATAACCGTCAGTACCAACAACATTGACATCGCCAGCAACTTTGTTATTAAAATACTTATCAACTAATTCTTGTACACTGGCGGCAGTGGCTTTAACATCTGATATTGTAACATCTTCCATTGTCAATTCTGCATTTTGACAAACCACGATCCGGTTGCCTTTGGTGAGATCATCTGTAGATGCATTAGGCTTTTGATGTTGCTCCTGCTGTTGCTGTTCTGTCCCTTTTTCATTTCCAGTGGCGGCAGTATCGGTGTCCTGTGCTCCTGAACAAGCACACATAAACAGCATTACAGCAACAAGCAGCAGACCAATCAGACCAATTCTTTTCTTCATGATTAACCTCCTATCACAAACTATAAACCAATTTCCGGAGTGCAAAAACGCTCAATTTTACCGTTTTTGACGACCTCATAGATGTGTACATCTATACCATATGTTCTGCTTAAATTCTCCTCGGTCATCACCTCCTCCACATTACCCATAGCAACAAATCCGCCATATCCCATCATGGCAACCTTATCTCCCAAATTCCAAACATGGTTTGGGAAATGGCTGGTCATAATAATTGTGATTCCCCTTTGGGAAAGCTTTTTCAGTATATGAAGTACCAATGCCTGATTTTTATAATCCAAATGGGATGTGGGTTCATCAAATAAAATGATTTTTGGTTCCTGACAAAGTGTGCGGGCAATTAACACCAGTTGCCTTTCCCCGCCTGAGATATTCGTATATCTTTTTGTGGCAAGGTGTGCTATGCCCAGTTCCTCCATAATGCTGTAAGCAAACTCTGTATCCTGTTTAGAGGGAGACTGAAAAAACCCCAGGTGAGGTGTCCTCCCCATACGCACCACCTCAAGGGAGGTATAGGGAAATGGTGCTGTATGTTCCTGGAACACATACCCCATCAATCTGGCAAGTTCTGTGACACTATATGTATTAACATCTCTCCCGCAGATCAGGATTTTGCCCTCTTGGATATGCAGAGTATTGTGAATACAGTTAAGCAGGGTGGTTTTGCCGCACCCATTGGGTCCCAGCAGGCAGACAGTTTCTCCTTCATAAATATCTAAATTGATATTGCGTAAAACCTGTTTATTCTGATAAGCAAATGAAAGATTGCTCACTGAAACTATGGGCTGCATCAATTCCACCCCCCTTTTGTTTTACGCAGAAGATAAGCAAATATAGGGGCACCAATCACTGCTGTCAAGATACCGATGGGAACTTCTGCAGCTGAAAGCAATCTGCACAGATTGTCGATAACCAGCAGATATGCTGCTCCCATCAGGAAGGTTGCCGGAATCAAATTTTTGTGATCGGGGCCCACTAGCATCCTGCACAGGTGGGGGATAACCAGTCCGACCCAGCCAATAACACCACAAAAGGCTACCGAGGTTGCTGTTATCAGGGTAGTACAAACAATAATTAATATTTTTAAAACCTCTGTGTTCAGGCCTAGGGATCTTGCCTCTTGTTCACCCATAGAAAACACATTCAAGCGCCACCGCACAAGAAAAAGTACAAGCATAGAAATCCCCATCGGCAGAACAGCAAATAAGAGATCCTCAATATTTACACTGCCCATACTGCCCATCAGCCAAAAAGTGATAGCCGGAAGTTTGTCCTCTGTGTCAGCCAGGAACTTGATCAGGGACAGCATGGCCTGAAAAAAAGCAGAAACCACTGTTCCGGCAAGCACCAACATCAATATGGGGGTGGTTTTATAGATCCTAGCTGTAAAATAAGTAAGAACAACAGCCAGGATACCAAAACAAAAAGAAATTATCTGGACAACCACCAAAGGTTGCTCCATAACCAATCCCAGAGCAGCACCCACACTGGCACCTGCCGAAACACCCAGTATAAACGGGCTTACCAGTGGGTTATGAAACATACCCTGAAATGCAGCCCCTGACATAGACAAGCCAGCACCGACAAAAGAGGCAATTATGGCACGGGGAAGGCGGATGCGCATCACAGCAATCTCAATACTCTGCTCCCAGTCGGGCTCTATGGGCAGCATCAGCAAGTTTTTACCTAATATTTTGAGTACAGTTTCCGGACTGATGGTCATCCGGCCCAAAAACAGGGAAACAAAAAATATACTGAATGTTATAGCAATAAACAGAAGCCATCTTTTTGTACTTACCGTAGGTTCTAATATTTTATTAGTATCAGTTTTTTTCATCTTACCAAGTTCTCTTCGTCAACCCATCCTTCAAGTATTCTTTGTGCTTCTTCTTCACTTAAGTCATAGTCATAAAAAGTAGAGTAATAGTATTGCAGTTCTTTAATCATATCTATATCTGCAAATAAATCAGGGTGAATTACTTTTGCTAACCAAAGGAGCAGCAAAGCATTTGAGCTTCCTTTATCCATAAAAAAGACACCTGAAGGGACGCGGTACAACTGCTTATTTTTCACTGCAGATAAACTTTCCCAGTTTTTATTTGCATACATATCTTCAATAACTAATTCTGGTGCATTTCCATGGTTATCTACAAAAATAATGTCAGGATCCCACTCCAAGAGTTGTTCTTTGTTTATTTCTGGGAACTGTCCTCCTTCTTCAGGAGCTACCAGTGTAGCGCCGCATAACTCCATTTCAATATTGCGAGTACCACGGCTGTAAGAAGAAAGAATATTGGTACCCCAGGTATTCCCCCAATATACTACAGGCCGATCTTCCTCTTTAATATCTTTGGTTCGCTCTGCTATCAGTTCTACATTCTTTCTTAAATATGCATGCCATTTTTCATAGCGTTCTACTGCCTCTCCTCCTAGAATTTCACTCAATAACTTTAAGTTAGCACTGGACTGTTCAAGGTATTCTTCTGTTGTGGCGGGCACAGTGGTGATTGCATTAATTACAACTGCCGGAATGCCGGCCATTTTAAATTTTTCCAGTTCTGCTGCGTTATTGTAGTATAAAACCAAATCTACTCCTGCATTTAAAAATTGCTCTACATTAACAGGTGTTTGCGGACCAACACCCTTAATTGTGGGATAATTAGCCAGATCGGGATTGGTAAGTAGAGCCAGCGGATAACCTGTGGCATGGTCACTGCGTACCAGGCCGATCCTATCCTTCCCCCCTAGCATAAAGACCATTTCATAGCTGGGTCCAGTCATAGTGGCAATCTTTTGAGGAGAAACAGGTATTTCAACCTTATTTCCTGCCATATCTGTTATTGTACGAGTAGTTGCCTGATTATCACCACTGGCACAACCGGTGAGAACAACAGCCATCAAAAATAAAACAACGATCACCAGGGCACTATTTCTTTTCATGGTTACCTCCTCAAGTTTCATCACATACCTATTGTCTTCTTTCCGCTATACGCACACATAATTTTTCGGTGTAATTCAGTACATCCAAACCGCCACCTCCCTGTGCGATTACTCTCAGCAGTCCGTCCGGATCAGTTACACGGCTGCCGGCCAATATAGTCACACCGTAGTCTTTCAGCACATCAGGAGCCATACATGTACTTGCCCCCATAATCACCACTTCTTTGGCGTTTCTGCACAGTGAAAGCACATGATCTATTGTTTTGTTGATAAAGGTGACTCCAGTTATGAGAACCAGGTCACACTCAGGCAAATAGATATTTTCACACCAATCAGGCAGCAAACCCTCATCTGTTATATGTCGTTCAAATATATAAAGCTTTTTAACATTGTCTTTAATCCGCTGTACCACAGGATAAAAATAACCAACCATACCAACTGTATCGGACGCACGAATATCCATTACATCAACTGCATCTTCCCCTGCATCAAAATCCTCGTTTAATATTGCATTAATTGTTGCCACGCCTATAGATGCCTCTGCCAAATTTGTACTCATCGCCATCTCAATAGCATCAGCTGCAGGCATCCCTATCAGGGTGCCAGCACCTTGAATTGGTCCGCATTTTAAACCAAGCTCATGGCGAAATGTGAAACAGGTCCCTCCTGCTCCGTTAGAAAGCTTTACCCCTGTGTAACCAATTCCAATACATAAATCAGCAATTGACAGCCCATCCGCTTTTTTTAAGGCTTCTGCAGCTACCCTTTGTGTTATCAACATATTTTTCATCCTCAATTTTTCACTCCTCAACCTGATTCTTTAAAAGCAGCATCGTACCGCTAGCAAAACCCTTTTCATACAAAAAACAAAGTATTTGCAACAAATGTAAACAGTTGATGAACAAATAACAGCCTAAAAAACAAAAAAGCCAAACTCCCATCGAAAGGAAGATTGGCTTTAGTTGACGACAATATATCTCATTGATCTCCTTTCCACAATGGGAGGCTATATCGTTTCCAATATAACCCTGTCGCCAGTAATCCTTAGAAATAATCCTTAGGTTTTACTGGTCGGAGCTAGTTTGATTTGTAACAGACTCCTGAATATATTCTTCGACACAGCCCAAATTCCTTTTCTTTATGATAATATTTGATCAATTTACTGTTTTGTCCATGGCTCAACACTTTCGACAATTACACAAACTTTACAGAAATACGGTTTTTTGCTTTACTTATAGTTATAAAAATGTTAATCTATATTTGTGAAAAAATGTACATTGATAATAATATCAGTATTTTTTCGGAGAGGATTATCAAATGGTGCGTCGCAAAATGCTTTCAGAAGAAGTGGCTGACATGATTGCCAGCTTAATTAACACCAAGTACTTTCCCGGAGACAAAATCCCCAATGAATCGGAGTTAGCTAAAGAATTTGGTGTTAGCCGTACCACCATCAGAGAAGCAATCAAACAGCTGTGCTCTAAAAACGTTTTAAAAATATATCGCGGCAAAGGAACTTTTGTCTGTGAAAATCCTGGCTTACAAAAGGATCCCTTTGGCTTAAAATATATTAAGGGTGACGACATCTACTACCAATTCTTTGAGACCGCTTTGCTTACAGAACCATCATTTGCTGCACTAGCTGCCCAAAAAGCCACTCAAGAACAAATTGAAAAACTCTCCGCAAGGCATCAAGAATTTATTGCTGATGTTGATAAATACCACAACAATGAGGTACCAATTGAGGTGCTGCAAAAGCATGATACCTTTTTTCATGCAGGTATCCTCACTTGCTGTAATAATGTGATCATTGCAAGAATAAAACCATTTATTGAGTTGGTAATACAGGATCCTACAGATACATTTATCAAAAGCATTCCCAGCAGTATCAAATACCATGGACTGATTATTGATGCAATAAAAGAAAGAAATCCTGTTAACGCTCACCGCTATACGAAGGATCACCTTAATGATCTGGTGAAAATAGCGGTATCCACCGGACTGCTGCAAGTTGAGCCAAAGTACCCGCTGCCAAATAATTTCAGTGATGATTAAAACTATAACATGCTGGGCGAATACAAAAAAGGCGGCTGTTAGCCGCCTTTTAATCTGATTATCATTTTAAACGCTGCTTACCACTATATATTTTCATTTTATTGTCCTCAATCCGTCCTAGCAGTGTTAGATTGCAGCGCCTAGCCACCTGAATAGCTTCATAGGTAGCTATCGACCTGGCCACCAGCATGGGAATACCGCAGTTGATGACCTTTTGCGCCATATCACTGGGCACCCTTGCACTTATGATAAGGTATTTGCTGGCCAAATCAATTTGCTTTTTGTACGCCATGCCGACAATTTTGTCAATTGTATTGTGACGACTGATATCATTAACTAACAGGAGGATATCTTGATCATCACAGAGTGCAGCACAGTGCATGCCTCCAGTTTTATAGCGCTTGCGTGATGCCCAGATAAAACGCTCAAATTGCCTGATAACCCCGGAAACCGAAAAAACAGCATCACTTTTCACATAAGCACTATCACTGACTAAGCCAAAATTGTTTTGTCGCTTCACCCGTACATCTGCAAGAGACCAATCACTGGAAAATTCAATATGCTCAACCTGAGTCAGATCTTTCACAATACCTTCACTGAGTAAATAACCCAGCAGCATTTCCTCTAAATGTTCGGGTGTACATGAAAAAATGTTTTGGAGTTGACCATTTATATTAAGGGTCAGATGATACTCCGATAGTGTAGTATCCTCCACTTCAGTAATGATACCATTTTTGTACTGAGATATATGCACAGTCCTTGTCGGTTCTATCATGGCACACCTCTTTTTACAAGCTTTTTAGGTGTTCTGGTTGGCAGCTGTATTTCCCATTTCCTCCATCTTTATCTTAGCATCCAATGATGTAGGCATTTCCGGAAGCAGCATCACTGTCAATCCTGCCAGCAACGCGCAGATTCCAGCGCCTACATAGATCCCGAAATAGACATTCCCCGGGATCAGTACTTGGCAGATCGGTGCGATGATATAACCAGCTACACACCAGGCACCTATATTTTGGAATGTGCTCTGAACTCCACCTACCGCTCCCAGATCCCTAGGATTGATATTGGGTAGAAGTGCCGGAATAGCCTTACCCATGGCCAGCATCCCACCGAGGAACAGACCCATGAAAAACATCAGGATCAGTGTGGGGATACCAAAGGGAAGAATAAAGACCAGGCACAAGACAATGAACTGAGCAATGCACAGCATCAGCATGACCGGACGCAACTTCTTAAACTTGGCGATAATTGCGGGCATTATAATAGAGCCTATCGCCACAAATATCGCTGAAACTGCAGAGATAGTGGAAGCAAACTCAATATTACCTGATCCGTATTCAGCCAGCCCCGCGTTCATATAGGTCTGAGCAGTAGTTGAGCAACCGAAAACAAAGAAGATCATTATTGAAATCAGCCATACATTCTTTTCTTTTAATACTGATTTTATTTGCTGCAGGCTTGACTCTTCCTCACTCTTCTCACCATCAGGATGATTACGGAACAAAAAGAACCAAATCAGGAGGGTGGCAACAGCAGCGTAAGCACAGGCTAGAAAAGCATCAGCTGATTTAGCAAAACTGGGGCCCATCTTCAGAGCAACACTGGCACCTATACAGGCACCGCATACATACACTCCCATAGCGGGACCCATGGCCTTCCCCGGGAACCACAAACGTATAACTTTAGTAGAGTTGGAATTAAGAGTGGCCAGGGCAAAACCCATCACCAAGCTGGAAATACAAAGAGATATGAAATCAGTAGCAAAAACCCGCCAGAAAGCACCGGCAACAAATATTATCAGACCAATTAGCATCACAATTTTAGTGCCATAGCGGTCACCCAGTGAGCCGCTGAGAATACCGAACAGTACACCAGCCAAAAAGGGCATATTACAGATGATACCAAACTGAGCAGGGGTGAAACCGTATTCTGGCATTATAATGGTAGCAATACCTGGAGTGAGAATAACTGAAAACTGTAAAATACACAATACTACAAATAAAACTGCCAATATTATCCAGCGCTGTGGGTACAGTTTTTCGTCCATCGTTTTCTCCTTTCTTAAAAATTGGTATTCAGCGTCATCTAATTCCGTTAAGGTACAATCTTTCCTCCATTGACAGCTCCTTCCTGGTATCCAGCGTCATCTTAACCGTTTCTGGCTTTGTCACAGCTTATTCTAGGATTAAGCCCGATTTTTCTAATTAACATGATTTTCTGTGTTCTTCTTTAAAAAAATCTGCCCCCATTTCATACAGAGTTTTTAGGTAATATTGGTCCGGCCAAAATGGCCGGACCATATTTCTTTTAATACAATTAACCCATCATACAGGCGCCGCCGTCGACTACCAATTGGATACCATTGACCCAAGAAGCCTCATCAGAGCACAGATAAGTAGCCGCATAAGCGATATCCTTAGGCTGACCTAGACGTCCGATAGAGCAGACGTTTTTGCACATTTCAGCCTGGATCTCAGGACTGTTGAGAACTTCTTTCGGTGTCATATTTGTGAATACCGGACCGGGGTTGATCACATTTAGACGAATACCCTTGGGTGAAAACTCCCGGGTCAGGTTGCGGGTCATGAGGTCTAGTGCTGCCTTGAATGCACCGTAATAATATGCGTTGGTCTCAGGTTTAATAGATGAGATAGATGCAACATTACATATACAGCACTGCTCTGGATTCTCAACCATCACAGGTAAGAAAGCCTGCATTGTCCAGCAAGCTGAGCGGAAGTTTGTCTCACTGATTTTATCATAATCCTCATCAGTATGTTCTAAGAAAGGAGCATGCACTAATACACCAGCGCAGTTTACCAGAGTAGTAATTGTACCAAAAGTGTCCAAGGTTACCTTTTTGAGGTTCTCGACATCCTCTTTTTTGCGCAGGTTGCATGGCACAAAGACGGCTTCATGGCCCTTTGCTTTAATGCCATCGATAGTCTTCTGTCCGTTCTCCACATCATAATCTGCTCCGACTACCTTGGCACCCTCATCAGCAAACATTTCGATAATGGCCTTACCGATACCAGAAGCCACTCCTGTTACAACAGCGATCTTACCTTTCATTCTGTCCATCGTCATACCTCCTAATAAGTGTTGTTGTTATTTTTGACTGTCCGTGTAGAATTACGGACAATTAATTAACTGGAGCTGTAGATGCCTTTCTCTGACTTTGAGCCAATTTACCCCTGGGACCAAGCTCAGGAGTAAGCACACCACCTAAAATGCCAATGATAATCAGTATTACCGCGGCAAAGGACCACACACCTAAATAATTGGTACCGAAAATTGAAGCAGCAATGGTGGGCAGAACAAAACCGATCAAACCAGCAGAGGCCTGGTTCATGCCGCCTGCAGCACCAATGTTTTCAGGTCCGAATTCACCGGTAACAGGTATTAAGGCGATACGAGCCATATTCACTCCAATGGAACCAGCCACCACAAAAGCTGCGATACCGATCATTACGTAGGTGATGGTGCCCAAAGGCAGCCAGTAAGCCAAGTAATAAAGGACAGCACCGCCACAGCAGATAATGACGTACGGCACATTGTAAAGCCCCACCTTGGATACGATAAAACCGGCAACCAAACCGCCAATCAACAGGCAGAAGTTCATGATAGTAGCGATAACACTGGCTGCAGCAGGTTCCATTCCTTTGCCGATGAAGGCTGTGACAGCGTAACTGTTTAACAGGATGGCAGCTCCCACAGAAAGGCCGCCGCAAAGCATAACTTTCCACATGGTCTTGCTCTTCAGAACTGCCATTAAATCTGTACTCGCTACTGCGGTAGAAGAAAGAGCGCTTGCTTTTTTCGGCTCCTTAACAAAGATAATCCAAAAGATCAGCATCAAGGCGTAACCAGCGGCGATAAAAGCTAGAGCAGCCTTAGTAGAGGGAAACATCGGTCCCAAAGCGAAAGCCAGTGTAGTGCCAACACCCGCTCCTGAGCTGTAAACGCCGATCGCCGCTCCCATCTCACCTGCGGAGAAATAGGGAGCAAAGAGCTTGGGAGCAATGATATTGACTGGCAGGAAAAATGAACTGGCAAGAAAGGTCAGCAGAAAAAGTGTAATGTAATTGGGTGAGAAGATACGCAGCACACCCACGATGGTTGCCAGGGCAAACAGGATGATAGGAACCTTACGGATCCCTTTTCTATCAATCAGATTGCCCAACCAAATAGCAAAGAAAAACGCAGGAAGGTTGCTGACACTGGTAATAGCAGATAATTGCGCTTGATTCATATTGAAGATCTCCATCACATCTAGGGCTCGCGCAGAAAAAATAACATTAGTAAATCCAGAGAAGGTTAGACCTACAGTCATGATGAAGACTAAAATGTACTTAAGGGGACTTTTCTCCATTCTCATCACTCTCACTTTCTAGATATCATTTAGTCTGGCAGTTTGCCGATGGCTTCCAGTTCATCGGCCACTTCTTTTAAACCAAGTCTTTCATATGTTTCTCTGGTTGGCCAACCGGTCTTAACATCCCAACCACGAAGTTTATAGTAGTTGTCAACTAGCACTTGAAAGCCCTTTTTATCGAGCACATTACCATCTGCATCGGGATAAGAGTGTAGTGGAAGTACCTCATTCACTTCCATCTCTCTAGTCCTGCCGTAATTACGTATGAGAATTGCCCTGAACAGATTTTTCAGCCGCTCAGCCGCTGTTATCATCTCTTCTTCACTCATCTTGATACCAGTGGCAGCCTCAAACAGCTCCGCTTCAGCGGTTGGCCAGTACACATCAGGAAGCTGCCAATCGCAGGATGTTATAGCCTCTTTCAATTCAGCTTTATTTTCATTCATAATTGCCGATTTGGGGACAGCGAGGCCATGATATAGATCCTTGCGTGCTTCACGCATATAATCGATGGTGTCATGATGATGGGTATTTGGCTGTGGGTCACGGCTAGATGTCATCAATTCCAGCAATATCGGCAGCCAGGCGGTAATATCGATGGAACCCTGATACCCGCGCCCATTCCAGTGAGCGGAATACCCCCATGCTGCTTCAAAACTGATAGGAATATCCAACCTCTGACCGTTTAATCTCTTGGAAAAGCGTCCCTGATATATGGTATCTCCGTATTTTTCTTTACCCAGTTCACGGATAGCCCGGGCCATGCCTTCAGCAAAAAGGTTTCCGTAATAGCCCTTACGGTAAACAATCATGTCTAATAGATGCTTCATAAACTCTTCTGAACTGGGGTCTATCTCCATACCCAGGTCCAGATCATCCAAAACCCCTTCTTTTTTACCCATAGCCAGCCAGGGCATCAACCAAATGATGATATCCCATTTATTAAGGCCATACTGACTGCACAGTTCGTTGATCACCATTCCCCTGTCATAATCAGGTTCCCAGAGGTTGTAGGTATCACCCGGATGGAAATCAAATAATTCCGGAGCGGCAGGGTCTGTTAGATCGGGCGGCACAACAGCCCCTGACATCATTAAACAAGCGGGATTATTGTTTTTTTCAGAGGCAAAGGTCTGTGCGGGCACCCAACCGCAGTCATTAACCCATTCAATAGCAAAAGGACCAACACATTTAGAAACCTGATTTATCCTCCCGCTCTTTTGGGTTACGCTTTTTACATCGAGGAACAAACGGGGACAGTGCTGATTGCAGCCATGGCTGCAGCAGGTCCGTATCTCTTTAACTCCCTCTTCCACTGGGAAATTCATTCCGGGGCCTTCAAAGGTCTTTGATATTTTGACCGGGTTTGTATAATAGAGTGGTTTACCCATTTTATGGCGCAGGCGCAAAACAGCTTCCACATCTGCGGGTTGCACAGTGCCGGTTCCTCTCACAGTTATAGCCTTCAAATTCTTCGAGCCGAAAACAGCGCCGAACCCCCCCTTAGATGCAGCGGTCTCATTGGCAGAAGCGACAACAGCCATACGCACCAAATTTTCTCCAGCCGGCCCAATAACCAGGCTCTTTACATCTTTTCCGTGTATTTCCTCTAATTTCAGCTGTGTCTCATATGTATACAACCCCCAGAGCTCATCTGCAGGCAGTATGGAAATCTTATCGTCATTGATCCATATATAACTGCGCTCAGGGGCTTTCCCCTCGATTACTAGGCCGTCATAACCCGCATATTTTAGCTCGGCACCAAACCATCCACCAATACCACTCCAGGTATACTGTTCAGGGTAACATTGGGGAGAAATACCGGCAATAACAGTTCTGCCACCGGTAGGAATACCTGTGCCGGTAGTGGGACCGGTCATAAAAATTATTTTGTTTTCCGGGTCAAAAGCCTTGACCCCAGGGCCTACCTCATCCCAAAAAATTTTATTACAAATACCACGACCCCCAATGTATTTGGGCACATAATTGGATGTGGGAATAATAGAAACTTCACCGCTTGTCAGGTTAATTCTGGCGATCTTTCCAACATATCCGTACAACTTTTCCATGACTTACTCTCCTTCCTTTTCTCAAGCGGAGGGCGTTTGTTCGCTATCATTTTCGTTCGGTTTCCCCTCAGGTGGAGCAGGAGTAGGTGGTGGTGGGGGCAATGGTTGATCAGAGAGACCGATACACCTGACCTGGCAGAACTCCACACAAGCAGGCCCGTTCTCTCTGTTGCGGCAGAGGTCACATTTAACAGCCTTCTTTTCACTCTTATTGAAATTTATTCTTTTGGGTTCGAAAGGACATGCTTTAATACATCTTTTACATCCAATGCAAAACTCTGCATTAATGTAAACTATCCCCTTTTCCTCATCCAGACACATAGCGGCGTCCTTTTTCGGGCAGGCATCATAACAGGGGTGATCTACACAATGCTGACAGGTATGAATTACATGATTGAACAACATTACTGTGTCTCGCTCTAAAAAAATGCGCCTGAGCATAGGTCCCGCTTTTCCCTCGTGGACCAACGCACACACGATTTCGCATGCATTACAACCAACACAGGCAGAGACTTCCGGGGGATATTGAACAATATGCCTCCCGTACTTTTTGTCGTTCATAGTGGGTGTGTTTTTTTCCATCTGGCTCCTCCCCCATAAAAAAATGATTCACACCACAACACTGAATAATTGCCTTTAATCTATCCCCCCTCTCTATGAGTTTTTTAGATTTAAACATGTTGGTTTGTATGAATTAAATGAGTGGTAACCAAGAGCACTATTAAAATAAACAACCAGATAGGCAGATTACCGCCTTTTTCAATATCAGAGTTATTGATAGCAACAACTAGATAAATACCCAGTGTCTTACATCTAACTATGCCAGTCGTCTAACGTATGATGTATTACGTCATACGTTATTATATTATTTCTTTTAGGTTGCTGCAACTACTTTTTATCTAGGGGATGAGTGGTAAGGCGGGTAATTATGCGCAGATAAGGCTATTATTAAAGAACCGGGATTAACCAAAAAAAAATGGACACCTATGAAAAAAGGTGTCCTAATAAATCCATGATACAGGCAAAACAGGCGCCAGAAATGCTTTAGGCTTTATTGATAAACAGCATATTCAATATAGATATAAATATGGAGACAGCTAAAGCATACCAGAAACCCGGTATGTACAAGCCCTCAATGAAATAATCGGTAAGTGACACCATGAGTGCATTGATCACCAATGTGAAGAGTCCAAAGGTTAAGAATTTGATCGGCAGTGTCAGCAGCACCAACAGCGGGCGCACCAGAATATTCACCAAGCCCAGCACAAGCCCCGCCCAGAGCAGTGTGGATGGTTGATCATAAGTGATATTGGGAAAAACTAAGGCCGCTATATAAAAACCAGCTACATTGACAAGAACCTTTAAAACAGCAGCAAACAATTTCACACCTCCCTTTGCTGCTAATATTACCCGGAAGGACATATTTGGTCAAATTGGAAGTACTTTTTTAGCTGTACGTTATAAATATGCTCCAAACCTTTCCCTGATGTGCCCGTCAGGGCGTTTTTACCTAAATTCTGTATATTATATACGCTTCAAACATACTCCTGCTGCATGGGGAAATAGCTACTTTGATAATAAGTATCCTTCTCTTGGTCGATACCTAGGCCAAAGTGGGTTGCGAATCTTCGTGAAGATCTGAAAACTGGCAGTTGTTTAGGTGATGTTTGCACTTGTTCAGAGTTTATCGCTTTATAAACCCTCTTACAGGTAACAAAATCGTATAAGGGGCGTTTCAATTCTTTTAGGTATACTGCAAACAGTCTTGAAACAGTAACCTTCGCCTTGCCAAGGAGATGGCTTTTCTTCCTCATAGGTACGCTATCATATGACCCTAACTAGATTGGTCTGTAATCGCCCTTCTGTTTCAAATCCTCATAGGTACACTAATAAACAACTGAAGAAATACCTGTATCATGGGCATCCATTGAAGTTTCGATTTCTAATAGATACGCCATCCCTTCATTACCCTACATGTAAGCAGTCCATCCCCCGTCAGCCACTACAATTGCGCCATTAACAAAACTGGCATCATTGGAGGCAAGAAAAACTGCCACATTAGCTATTTCTTCCGGCTGCGCAGAACGCGGGTTCAGCACCATTCCAGCTCCACTTCTCGCTGACCCAAACTGATTAACATTGCCCATACTAGAAGCAATATTAGTTACAACCGCTCCGGGAGCTATGGCATTGCAGCGTATACCTTCTTTAGCATACATAAAAGCTGTATTTTTCGTAAATCCGACAACCGCATATTTGGAAGCAGTATAGGTTGCACCGGCTATACAGCCATGCAGACCAGCAATTGATACTACATTGATTATCACCCCGGAACCTTTAGCCAGGAAAATCGGCAGCACCTTCCTGGTGGTTCTCATCACCCCAGTGGTATTAACGGCTAATACCCTCTCCCACAGTTCATCCGTAATGTCTGCGGCCGGCGCCATATTGTCCATTATTCCGGCGTTGTTTACCAGAATATCAACAGTGCCATAAGTGCTGACCGTAGTATCAATTAGTTTTTGGATATCCTCTTCCTTGGCAACATCAGTTAACACTGCAATTGCACTACCGCCGTTTTTTTCTATCTCGGCAACAGTTTCCTTAGCTCCATCCTGGTTGATGTCAGACACTACCACTTTGGCGCCTTCTTTAGCATATAAAATAGCGATTGCTTTCCCTATCCCAGAAGCTGCCCCGGTTACTACTGCGACTTTGCCTTCGAGTTTCAATCATAGACCTCCTCTAAATCCATTTTTTTATTTGTAAATATACCCCCTATTGCAATTATTATGCTAAATAACGCTATACCATCGGCACATCTTCCTTGTTTAACAGCCTCTCCTGCCTGCGAAATGATTTTTCTCCTTTATTATTTCACCTTTTTTTGTTTTGATAGTGCTGCTGAAGCATATTGCCAACAGGTAAATTATTACCGGTAGATTTTATAGAAAATATACCACTGCTGCATGGGGACATATCATCTTTGAAATGTTAACTATCAAAGAGAAGGTCGCAGTTTTTCATAGGTAAGCTAAAAACAATTCTCTGCGCCAGTGGGACAATGCGATATCGTGGGGTTTTATTCCTTATAGGTACGCTACAAACAATAGCGAAGAACTCAAAAAACAGATAGAGGAACTTGTTTCAATTCCTTATAGGTACGCTACAAACCTCCGCCGCAGCGGGCAACTGCAGCCCGGAGTGCGAACGTCAACTCGAAACTGATCCAGTTGATCAGTGAAAGTGATCCACCCATGATCTTTTGAATCTGATCCACTTGATCAC
>ENA-OWPA01000525-OWPA01000525.1-bioreactor-metagenome-genome-assembly--contig:-NODE-525-length-49031-cov-7.228071_pt1 | contig 49031 bp, 41 predicted proteins | sample MGYA00238139_ERZ651803 | MGnify/ENA primary metagenome ERZ651803 (study PRJEB26909, sample SAMN07631231) | bioreactor metagenome | isolation source: Switchgrass digestor | place: USA: Dartmouth...
TATGGACATTATATCCATCAATAACTGGACAGGCAATACCGTCAGCTTACTGACATTTTGCGGCGGCGTAAACAATAAACGAAAAATACCAAATTTATGAGGAACCTTATTCAACAATAATACCTGTAGATTTAATTGAAATGTAAAAGTATTTTTAATACAAAATATATCATAATAACTTAAATAAATTAACGTTTTAATATTGACAATACAGAATTATCACCGCTAATGGATAGATTGATATAAATAAAACTAAGAGAATAATTATATAGAAAAACAAGGCATATCGCTTATGTTGAACATTTATATAACAACAGAGATTCTTTAAAAGTGTTTCATCCTTGGGAAGAAAAGGTGTATTTTTATTTATCGAATATATCTATAAAATAAGTTCCAGCTATACGATAAAATTCACTGCCATCTTGTTTCGGTACTCGTTTGCGCTTAGGCCGTTGAGTTTTTTGAATATTCTGGCGAAATGGGCGCAGTCGGAGTAGCCCACCATCTCGACGATATCGCCTATTCTGAGCTTCGGGTCCTTCAGCAGTTCCTTGGCTTTTTCAATGCGGATAGAATTGAGAAGATCGTAATAGCTTTTTCCGGTATACTTGTTTATAAGTTTCGAGAGATGCCACTGGGAAACATAGCAGCTGTCGGCCAAGTCCTGCAATGTAAGTTTTTCTGCATAATGTTCCTTCATGTACGCTATGGCCTGGTTCACGATAAAGCTTCCTGCGTGCTTGTCGGAGAGCACCTCGGTCTCATCAGGTTCAAGCTTATCCAGCTTTTCGGTCATAACTTTCAATGCTTCATATATTTCATCCATTTTGGACGGCTTCAGCAGATATCTCGTTATACCAAGACGGATTGCCTCTTTCGCGTACTCGAAATCTCTGTACCCGGTCAATACTGCGATCTGCATTTCCGGGAACTCGCTCTTCAGCCCGGCGACCATTGTAAGGCCGTCCTGGTCCGGCATTTTTATATCTGTAATCACTATATGGGGCTTAAGTTCCCGTATCATCGCAGTGCCGCTTATTGCGTCATAGGCTGTGCCCACAACTTCACAGTTGTACTTTTCCCATTTTACGACCTTGCGCAGGTTCTCCACTATTATTCTCTCGTCATCGATAAGAACGACCCGATACATTCTCTCACCCCTGTTTTGATTTAGCCCCCATCTATTCACTTGTTCAGCCGCATTGCAATCTCCACTGCGTCGTGTGAAGACATATTCCCGGTAACTACATTCTGGATGTTTGCAAAGAGGCTGCTTCTTGCCTCATTGCTTATTGTGTCCTGTACCGCGCCGACGATGGCGGTTGTGCTGTTTCGGATTTCTGCCGCCGACTGCTGCAGGGAGTTGAGCCCCTGTGGGACTATCTCCTCTTTCAGAGCCGTGATTTCAGTGGTGACAAACTTCTTTATTACTTCATTGGATGTCAGCTGGGAGACAAACTCCACCGCTGCTTCGCGTTTCAAGGGATCGTCCCATGCCTTGCGGGTTATGAAATAGCCTGCGGATATGCCTGCGATGATTTCGGTGGTTTTCCGGTTTCCCTTGGAAGGCACAAAACAGACTGTAAAATCGTCAAGGCAGTCAGCGTAGTATTCGGAGAAATAACCGACCTTCCATGACCCGTCCAGCAGAAAAGCCGCCTTGCCGTCCCCGAACATTGCCACTGTTTCAGCATCTCTTGCAGTCAGGGTATTTTCCGGAAAATATCCAAGCTCATAGAGCATCTTGATATCTTCAAGAGCGGCGATCCATTTTTCCGCTGTGGCATCTTCCACCAGGTCCCCGTTTTCGTCAAGCTTCGGAATGTTCAGATGGTCATCGATACTGCCGTTGTTCAGCACAGCGTATTCAAACCAGTAGTGTGAAACCTCGGCAAGGGAGCAGGCAATCGGTGTATACCCTTTGCTTTTAATTATTTCGCAATCGCTTAGGAACTGGTCCCAGGAATAATCCTTGCCCGGAACGCTTATTCCGCACGCTTTCAGTACCGCTTTGTTGACAAATAGGTTTTCCCAGTATCCCATGACAGGTATCGCATAGCATTTACCGTCAGATGCGAGGGGCAGCATCGAACTTTTCATGTTCGTCGCGTATTCCGGATATACCGTGCGTATCTCGTCCAGTGAAGCAACCTTTCCTGCCTTTATAAACGGTTCGGCGTCGGCATTCGTGAAGAAAAACAGAACATCCGGCTCGGAACCGGTCTCAAAATCCGTCAGTACTTTTGCTTTCCATTCCTCGTTGGATGTATCGGAACCATCCTTTACCTTGTTTCCGGTAGAGTTTTCATAGGCTGCGACTGCGTATTCAAAATTCCTGCGGTTGCCGTCCTCGCTGCCGTAAGATGTGATCACATTCAGTATTACAGGCACTTTCCCCGTATCTTCCGATACAGGGCTCGCGCTTTCGCATGAGCACAGTGAGAGTACGGTTATTATACTTAAAAACAGAGCAAATATTTTTTTTACCATATCTCCCTCCGCCTTGCAATTATATTGTATTGCAAATCTCCCTCCGGGAACAGTGACGTACTTGCTTAATCTTGCCTATAATTGTTCAATCTTGTGCATTTTGTTCTCTGCTTGGCCATTTTCGCCTCTGAGTACAATTTTGGCCAGGATCCTTCCACGTACGGGCTGCAGTATCTCGAAACTGTAATTGTCTCCATACATCAGCCTCAAGCGCTGGTTGACGTTACGGATTCCCACGCTGTTACCCTTGAACGATTCAGGATCAAGAGAAACGTCCGGTTCAAGAGACTTCTGAATTTTGGCCCAGCCCTTGTCCGTTATAATTCCGTCATGTTCTATTTCAAAGCAGAAAGCAGCCCCCATATTGTCTTCGGTGCGATAAACGCGAAGAGAAAGCTCGCCGCCCGTTCTTGACAGGTCATGCTCAATGGCGTTTTCTATGATGGGCTGAAGCATAAGGCGCGGAATCAGGAAGGATAACATGTCGGGATCAATATCTCGTTTTATGGTGAGCCGGTCTCCCAGTCTCTTTTTGGTTATGTACAGGTATGCGTCGACATAACGAAGTTCCTCGGAAAGCTGGATCCTTGACCTGTCATCACGCCCTATGGCGGCGCCGAGCATTGTCGAGAGAGCCTCGATCATTGAGCATACGCTTTCGTTTTCAGCGACGCGCGCCTCGAGGTTAATTATTTCGAGGGTATTATTGAGAAAATGGGGGTTAATCTGGGACTGCAGAGCCTTTATTTTCGCCTGCTGCAGAGCCTGCTGCTCAAGATAGATCTGGTCAAACTGGTTTTTCAGCTCGGTGGACATGGAGTTGAAATGATGATACAGCTGCTTAAACTCAAAATTCGGCGCATCTTCTTTTATCTGGTATCCCCGCTCGCCAGACTGCACCCGGGCATTGGCATTGATCAATACTTTCATAGGATGGTTTATGTTCTTGTAAAATAGCAATATTACCAGCATCAGCAGAGGCAGGACCAGGAGCCCTATCAGGAAGATGGCCCAGCGCAGCATGGGCACAGAGTTCCAAACGCTGAACCGCGGCCTTTGGACATAGAATTTTATCACATGGCCGTCGACCACTGTGCCGAATTCCGTGCCCTCAGACCCGGTTTCCCCTTCGTCCGAGCTCAGCGGGATATGTACCCCGTCTATGCTGAGATTGGAAATGAAGATATCGGGAATGTTATAGAGGGACTGGAATACCTCGCTTTTTTCGAGGTTCATGACCAGAATCGCATAAGGAACGAAATCCTTGTCAAGCAGGTTTCGTACCAGGTAGAGTTCATTATCGACTGTCATGAAATAGATCCCCGTATCCTTATCCTTAAGAAGATCCTTTGTCGCGGGAAGGACATTTGTTGTATAGTTGCGCAGAAGATCAAGTTTCGGCATTCCCGGGGCGCAGGCAAAGGAATGGATGGATTCATTTTCATTGACCGAGGAAATAAAAACGCAGCGGTATTGGGAACTGCGGGTGAACTTCTGGTTAAGATATTCGGTTACATAGTAATATACCAGCCTTCCGCCATTGCGATATGCCTCTCGTACAACGCCGTCATAGGAAACGGCCTTCGAGTCTTCTATGACCGAAAGCATGCGGAGTTCTACCTGGCGCATGGCATTTTCCGAGTTCATCTGTGTCGAGTGCTCGATGTTTTTCCTATAGTAAGAATCAAAAAGAACTGCTGCGGTTGTTGTTACAACGATGATAGGCAATATCCAGCATAGCAGGGTCGCCAGCGTAAGACCGTATTTCAGTGATCCAGGGCTTTTGTTATCCCGTTTCATGATCTTTCTCTCACCAGAAGGTTATAAAAATATAATAACACAAAAATGCCCTTCAATCCATGCGCCTGTAGGGCTTACCATTTCTGAAGGGCTTTTGTGTCATGACCCAGCTTTCATCCCATGATTACTTCTGCCACGCAGGTGCTGCCCCTGGGGAGCACAGGCAGCCTGTCAACCCTGATACCGTCTGCTTTTATCTCTTTTACACCCTTTTCAACACGATTCGGATTATATACATGGATGATGTAAGTGCTCCCCCTCCACCTGCGGGTCACGGTGAATTCTTTCCAGTCTGCCGGGATGCACGGGTCTATCCTGATCCCGTCAAAGTCGGGCTTTATGCCAAGGATGTACTGGGTTGCGGCATAATAGGCCCAGCCGGAGGAACCGGTCATGAACGGATGGCGCGCGGTGCCGAAAGCGGGATGATCCTTTCCGACGATAAACTGGCAGTATGAATAAGGCTCTGCCTTGCGGACCTCGATTTTGTCGTTCTGAAGGGCAGGGCACAGCGCGTTATAGTATTTCATTGCCCTGCTGCCCCTGCCGAGAATCGCTTCGGCGCACCAGGCCCATGGATTGGGATGGCTGAAAATCGCGCCGTTTTCCTTAAGCCCGGGATAGACCCTGGTGACAAACCCGATGCCGTCGTCGGGCTTTGTATAGCAGGGAGCGTTGAGCATAAGGCCATATTCCGTGTACAGGTACTTTTCCACGCTGTCCATGGCCTTTATCCCGCGGTCATATGAGGCCACTCCGGAAAGCACCGCCCAGGCGTTGCTCTCCAGGTGCACCTTGCCCTCGGTATCGGCGGAAGTTCCTATCTTTCTGTTGTCCGCGGTTATCCCTCGGATATACCATTCTCCGTCCCACAGGACCTTTTCGCAGGTCTCTTTTACTTTTTCCGCGATCTGCCTGTATTTTTCGGCGTCATCCTTTCTTCTCATGTATTCGGCAAGGGAGACAAACGCGCTGAGCGCCCAGTAGTGCAGGAAACTTACCATGGCGCTTTCGCCGCCGCCAAGGTTCAGGCAGTCATTCCAGTCCGCCCGAAGGCCTTTGCAGATACCGTTTCTGCCCACCTGACGGGCTGAAAAGTCAAGGATGCGCTTCAAATGTTCATAGACTGTCCCTTCCCCGCCGTCGGCATAGGTCACGATTTCGTCCAAAAATTCGAATTCCCCGGTTTCCTTTATATACTGCACGACCGATGACACGAGCCACAGCGCGTCATCGGAGCACGCATCGTCAAGGCCGTGGACTATCTGGCTTTTGGGAGGAGTAGGAATGACAGTGGGAGATTTAAAGGACTGCTGCTCTCCGTCCGGTTCAAACCATCTTGGCTCAAAGAGGTGCAGGCCGTAGCCCTCCCAGGTTAGCGCCCGGAGCAGTTCAACAAGGCGGCTCCGGCACTTGTCCGGGTTCGAATGGGGCACCATCATCGCGTCCTGCGCGGTGTCGCGGTAACCAAGACCGACACGGCCGCCGACTTCTATGAAGGAAGTAAAGCGGGAAAACATCACGTTTATCTCGCTTTGATAGAGATTCCAGATATTGATCTCGGTATTCATTCCCTCGTTGGGAGTTTTAACTTGCAGGCAGCCGAGCTTATCATCCCAGTACTTTGCAAGGCGGGCGAAATTCTCGTCCACCTTTTCGGGAGTATAGACTTCTCTTGCGGTCTTTCCGGCATCGATCCCGCCCTCTCCGAGCATGAAAATAAGTCTCACGCTTTCCCTTGGACCGAGAGTCAAATTCTTTTTAAGGCATCCGCAGTGGTTGCCGCCATTCTGGAATGAGCCGGCGCATTCCCCGCTTTCAACAACCAAAGGATTGCGTTCTGTACGGTAGGGGCCGATAAAGCTGTCCCGCAGGCAGTCGAAACCGTCCGGCTCAAAGTTTGAAGTGAAGAACTGGAAGCCATTTTCCTCGTAATGGAGGTCGTACTCGATAATACCGTCCTCATAACGGCTTCCTGTGGCATAGAGACTCATCTGGAAGTTCTGGTTGTCCATGCTGATATGATGAAAGCTGAATTCGAAATAGGAAAATACCGAAAGGTTCCGCGTTCTGCCGCTGTTGTTCCTAAGCTTTACATCCCACAGCTCAACGGGATTGTCCATGGCGACAAAAAGCGTCTGTTCGCCGTGGATATCGCTGTAATTGCAAATATATTTTATATAGCTGAGGCCCTGGCGGCATATGTATTTCGTTTTGTCCCGGCCGACCGGCTGCCATGACAGGCTCCAGTAGTCCCCGGTATCATTGTCCCGGACATAAACGTAATGCCCAGGACCGTCCATTGGCACTCCATTGGGGCGGAAGCGCGTAATGCGGTGATACTCCGGGGTCTTGTACAGGAGGTAACCGCCGGCCGTATGGTTGAAGACGCCGTACATATCTTTGATTCCTATGTAATTCGTCCAGGAAACCGGAACATCGATTCTGTCAATAACATATTCACGGCGTTCATTGTCAAAATATCCGTACCTCATAGTAATACCGCCTTTTGCTATTTTTTCAGCAATCTTTCGCCAATCTGTTTTATAAGCCTGTGCTGCGCCGTATCATGGCATGCTTCCCATATGATGATTCCCGCAAGGTCCTTATTAAGGATATAATCGAGCTTAGCCTGAAGGGAAAGCGGATTTTCGTAGGAGATAAACCATTTGTAATACTCTGATCCCTCATCGTCGTTGAAAAGGTATGCGGCATCTTCGGTATCGTCGTATTCGAAATGCCAGCCGGAACCAAGATGTCTGAACCGTCCGTCCAAATGCCAGCGCCCGTCCTTAAGGCGCAGGTTATATCCGCTTACGGCACCGGATTCAAATTCAGCAATTTCTTTTTGGGATATTTCAGGGCCGGCAGGTCTGAAGGTCTCGACAGGCTGGCCGATAATCCTGCCCTCAGGAGCCGATTTCATCAGCATTGTATAGCCGTACAGCGGAGTGCCGATACAAAGTTTCTCGGGCGGCATTCCCATGTCCAGAAAATGCCTGACGATTTTTCTTGTGCCTGACAGGCTGCTTGAATGACCTGTCACGCCGTCCCAGACACCGGCAAGATCATAAGTCATAATGTTGATACAGTCCAGCCATTTGCCGGCGGCAGCCCAGCCGCTGCAGACACTCCCGCTTGATCCGGCAGCGCAGGCCGTAAGCTTTTTTGCATTCTTCCCGAATGCTTTGTCCATTTCTGTACGAAGCTCTTTTACCAACTGGGCAAAGTTTTCGCTGTCCTCATCGGCCGTGCTCCATACAGGACATCCCTGGTCGTCTTCTCCTGCCGCAGGGCGGTCACAGCCCGGATATTCCCAGTCAATGTCGATCCCGCCTATCCAGGGATAATTTTTTATAAGCTCAATGCAGCTTTGGATAAATGAAGCGCGGCCTTCCCGGGTATATGCCATTTCCGAAAAATACCCGCATCTTGTCCACCCGCCTATGGAAATCATTATGCAAACATTCGGGTATTTTTTGCCGAAATATTCATACTGGGCAAAATGGTTTTTTAAAAGGCCCGGGATGACTGTACTTTCCTCTTTTGCTTCCATGTCGAACTCCGGGTACATTGGGGTGATCCGGAATTTTTTGCGCGCGGGTTTCCCCGATGCGCGTCTTTCAAAGGAAGTTTCCGAACTGCCGTCAGCCGGCTCTACTGCCCAGAAAGCATGATTTATACAGTTTACGTCGTTCCATGGGATTCCGGAGACTTCTCCGTGTGAAGGGGCATTGCACGAGCCAAGTTTCCAACCGGCGAAGTATGCCGTAACCAGTTTTGAAGCCATCGGACATTTCCCTTCTTAAAGGACAATTTTTCATTTTTATTATAGATTCGATTCCTGCCCTCAACAATTAACCTTGCTTAAGTCGACAAAATCGTTCAAAAAAGCGCAATGACATACAACCGGCTCCAGGTCTTTCTTTTAGCCCTCTGTGATATTATATGGATAAGCCGGGGCAGAAGTTTAACTGCCGGATTAACCATTTATGGGGGATGAATCATGATTATCAGGAAAACTTTGCCGGAAGAAAAACGGCGCGTCAATGAAATCTTCGCAATTGCTTTTGAACAGCCCCTTGATGAAAACAATCCGCCTATACGGGATAGCGCTATGACCTGGGCCGCGTTCACGGACGATATGCAAATGATGAGTACCGTGACATTCACGGATTTTAATGTGAATTTTGACGGCAGCACCTGTAAGATGGCCGGAGCCGGAGGTGTTGCAACGTTACCGCAGTACAGGCGGTGCGGCGGGATACGCGGTTGCTTTACGAAAGCGCTTCCCGAGCTGTATAAAGACGGATATGATTTTTCCTTCCTGTTTCCGTTTTCCACTTCATATTACCGCAAGTTCGGTTATGAAAGCTGTGTAAGAAAATACCGGACGGTTGTGGATCTTGGCCTGCTGGACCCTCCTAAAGCCGAAGGCCGCCTGGTTCTTGCAGAATGCGGATCTGACTTTTCCGGGGCGGTAAAAACCATTGACGCCGCATGGGAAAACAAATACAACATGGCGGTACGGCATGGTGATGAATATTATTCCTGGGTATCAAAGTGCAACCCGGCCGTAACGCAGGAGTTCACTTACATATATTTCAGCAAAAACGGCACGCCCAAAGCCTATACCACTTTCCGCAAAGCTGATGAGCCCGATGGAAGAAATCTTGTCTGCAAACATTTCTGCTTTACGGATAAAGAGGGCTACAACGGATTGATGAATTTGTTCAGGAGCTTTGCCTCCGATCACCGCTTCGTAAAATTCGATCTTCCGGCGGATGCCGGCATGCTCTATCTCATGCCGGAATGGTCTCTTGGGGCAGTTAAGTGGACCGTGCTTCCTGCGGGAATGGTAAGGGTCATAAACGTAAAATCAGTGCTTGAAAAGGCCCGCTATCTCGGAAGCGGGCATATCGTCCTGAAGATAACCGATAAAATCGTTCCGGAAAACTGCGGCTGTTTCGAGGTCCGGTTTACCAATGGTCGGGCAGACTCCGTGAGCCAGACCGGAGACACGCCCGATGCCGTTCTTGACATTTCCGCTTTCTCCGCCCTTATTGCAGGAGCATGCCGGTTTGAGGAAGCGGACGGCCGCCTGGAAGGTTTTGAGATCATGAACAGGGATGCATGCTTTGACCGTGTTTTCTATCAAAAGCCGCTGATGATCAGGGATTATTTCTGACAGAATAAAATATGATGGGCTGAATCCCGTATAATACGGGATTCAGCCCTTGTTTTATCATTTGATTGTTGACAGTTCAGTTTTCTCTGCAGTTCAGGACTATTATTTGCCCAGGTATTCCGCCAGCTGCCTGTTGGCTTCATTGACAAGGGTGTTTATGCCTGCGCTTTCAAGCTTCTGGAGGAATTCGGGAAGCACGGCGTCGGGATCGACAGCGCCGCTCATCAGGTTGAATGCGTACTGGGCATAGACGTTAGCGATTGCGGCTGCCTCAGTCTCGCATTTTGACGAGTCAAAGATGAATCCTCCGTAAGGCAGGGTCTCAGCTGAATTGTAGTATGCTGCAAAACGGGTCCAGAAATCGGGGCCCTGTTCCTTGGTCGGCGGCAGAATACGGACATTTCCTACGCCATTGGTCCAAGGAGAGTAGTTCTGACGATTCTCCGGTATGAAAGAAATGGTGCCGTCATTGTTGGTGGTGTAAGTAAATCCTTCAACACCGTAGTTGACGTAAGTCATGACCTTGGGATCGGTGTTGAGAAGATTCAGGAACATAAGCGCGCGCTCGGGATTCTTTGATGTCTTGGAGATTGCCATCATGGCGCCCTGGCCTGATGTGCAGTCCATGTACGGCGCAGTCTCAGGAACCATGCGTACATCTATGCCGCGTGCTTTTGAGAAGTCCAGTTCACAGCCGAATGCATAGGACTGGGTACCGATGAGGTACTGGCCGCTGTTCTGGGTCGAGGTGCGGTAGTCGTTGGCGGTCGCTACGTTCTGGCAGCTCGGAGAAATAAAGCCTTTCTGTGCGTAGTAATATGTTCTCTTCGCGAACTTCTTAAATTCCTCGGTGGCATACTTGTTAACGATTTTATTGCCAAGGTCCTTGGACGGATGCTCTGCGTCATAGTAGAAGGAGAGAACGTTTCCGCCGCTGAGGTCGCCGGTGATGATGGAAGAATGGGTTACCATCCTTTCAAGGACAGCCGGTTCGATGAGCAACGGATAGAAGTCAGCCCCTTTAGCTTCTTTTGCTTTGCGGAGCATTTCTTCAAACTCGTCGGAGTAATAGTCAAGACCTTTTGCGCAGACAGCGTCCACATCATAGCCAAGTTCTGCGAGGAGGGTGCCGTTTACATCCCAGCAGTTCTGGGTCGCGGTATCTTTCAGACCCGGAACGGCATAGATACCCATGCCTTCGCTGCCGTTGGTCTTTGCGCATTCCCAGATACCCCCGGGAATAATATTGAGCAGTTCGGGAGCATACTTGGGAAGCAGGTCGTCAAGCTTTACCCAGTAGCCGTCGCGGGCATACTTGTTATACTCGTTTGCGGACCAGTTGCAGGTGAAGTAAATGTCCACATCATCGCCGCCCGCAAGAGCTGTGACGACGCTTTGATCAAAGTCGCCCCATGTGCCCCAGATAGGAACGAGGGTGACATTGATCATGTCTTTCAGGTAAGCGTTGAGCTCCGCCATTACCTTTTCCGATGCTTCAGGGGTGACAGTGCTGCCATGGAACCACATTTTCAGGGTGACGGGCTCCAGGGTGTTTCCAGAGGCAGTCTGAGTCCCGGCAGTATTAGCATTGTTGTTCGTTCCGGATGTATTGCCGGTTGTTCCGGATGAATCTGCAGCGGGTTTCTCAGTGTTGCCGCAGGCGCAGAAAGTGAGTACCATTACAAGAGCAATCAGTAATGACAGGATTCTTTTCATTTACTTTTCCTCCTTTTTACTTGGTTTTATGCCAATCAGCCTTAAGCTGTATCAGCCCTTGACAGATCCGATCGTGAGACCGGCGACGATATAACGCTGAAAGAAAGGATATGCGCAGGCAATGGGTACAACGATGAGAACAACCAGGGCCATGCGGAGAGTATGGGTCGGCGCGCGCATAGATTCCATAATCGCGGCAGTTCCCATTTGTCCGGCCATTCGGTTCAGGTAATCAACATTGTTCTGAAGCTCCATCAGAAGCGCCTGCAGCGGCTGCAGTGCCTTATTCTGCCTGATATACAGCAGTGCCTGGAACCAGTCGTTCCAATATGCGAGAGCGTTCAGAAGCGCAATGGTTGCGATGCCCGGTTTTGCAATGGGAAGCACTACCCGGCAAAGCGTTGAATATTCGCCGCTGCCGTCAATCGTTGCCGCTTCGATGAGTTCGAGAGGCACCGAGGTCTTGAAGAAAGTGCGCATGACGATTATATTGAACGGGCTTACCAAGAGCGGGACAATGAGCGCCGCGTAATTTTCGCTCAGGTGAAGGACCTGTTTCGAAATCATATAGGTCGGCACCAGGCCGCCGCTGAAAATCATGGTGAAGAAACTGAAGAACGTAAAAAACTTTCTGTACTTAAAATCCGGACGATACAGCGCATAGGCGTAAAGAGCGCACATCGCTGTGCTGAGAATCGTTCCGACTGCGGTTATGTAAATGCTGTTTAAGAACGAGCGCCAGATCTGCGGCAGTTTTTCGAACGCATAGGAATAGGTGGATGTGCTCCATTCCAGGGGGATAAAGGAATAACCTATTTCCTTTATGGATGCTTCGGAGGAGAACGAAATAATGATGACGAAAATAAAGGGGATTATACAGCACACCGAGAAAGCGAACAGAATAATGTGCATTATGATTCTGCTTTCTATACTGGCTGTGTTGAAACTGTAATGCTTTTTCATGGTCATAGGTTCTCCCCCCTTTAAAACAGTGAGCTGTCTGAATCGATTTTCTTTACGACGGCGTTTGCCCCGAGGATGCAGAAGAATCCGACCACACTCTGGAAAAGGCCTGCAGCAGTGCTCTGGCCAATATTTCCGGTGTTCATAAGGGCACGGTATATATATGTGTCAATGACCTGTGTGACCGGGAACAACGCGCCGTTCTGCATCGGTACCGAGTAGAATAGACCGAAATCGGCGTTGAATATCTTACCGATATTGATAATGAAAAGTATAGCTATCATGGTGCGCAGGCTGGGCAGGGTGATGTGAATTATCTGCTGCCATTTGCTTGCGCCGTCTATTGCCGCCGCTTCGTAATATGTAGGATCGATCCCTGTAATCGCCGCAAGGTAAAGTACCGTGGAATAGCCTACATCTTTCCAGAGCTTTGCAAATACCAGGATATATGGCCAGGGCTTAGTTGTTGTGTACCATGATGTCACGGCCTCGCCGGCCGCTTTCTGAGCCATGGGAATAAGCCCGTACTGCGGATCGATAAAGGCATTGAGAAAGTAGCTGACAACTACCCATGAAAGAAAGTACGGGAAAAACATCAGCGTCTGATAGAACTTTGCGGCATGCTTTCTGGTCAGTTCATTCATCATTATCGCGAAGGTGACAGGGATGACGAGTCCCAGAATAATGAATGTCATGTTATATGCAAGGGTGTTGCGTATCATAATCCACGCGTCATCAGTCATAAAGAGAAATTTGAAGTTATCAAACCCGGTCCACTTGCTGTGGATCAGGTTATTGACAAAAGTCGGATTGCTGGGATAAACCTTGTAATTTTTAAACGCAAGGATTATGCCGCCCATCGGGAGATATCGCAGCAAAAAAAGCCAGATTGCCGCGGGAGCAACCATAGAGAGAAGCGCCAGTGTCTTCCTGCGCTTGCCCGACCGAATTGAAGAAAATCGTTCCCGTTTTTTTACCGCAACTGATTCAGCCGGAGGATATTCCATTTGAGACCCTCCTCGTCAAGAATAAACAGGGCATTACAGCCTGATCTTTACATGCATATAAATTGTAGCAACAGGCTAAGGTAATAGTCTTGTTATGCAATTGCCTTTTTTTGAGTTTTATTGTTGATTTGAAGACAACACAGGAAATGGACGCTGATGTCTTTATTTGAATAACCTGAATTCCTATATCCTCCACCAGGAGGTAGTTCCGTCCTGCTTGTATTTAGTAAAACCGGCTCTTTTTAATGTGTTTTCCGATTTGATATTGTTATCAGTTGAAGCTATAACATGGCTTACTCCTTCCTGGGCCAAAGCCCATTTGCAGAGCACCTCGACGGCTTCCGTCATATAGCCCTTGCCCTGGAACTCCGGATTAAGCCCATAGCCTATCTCTACTTCATTATTTTCATTCGGAGTACCGGTAAATGCGATCTCTCCCATAACGATCCTGTCAGTTTTGCGCACTATAAACCATATTGCATGGAATAAGTAATTGCCCGGATCATTTTCTGCCCTGGAAGCCTTACTGCGCACAAAGCCGACAAAAGGCCCCATGACCGGTTCGCCGCGATAAGTGCAGTTCAACTCGGCTTCCAGGGCTTTCACATCTTCCAGCCATAAGTTCATTTGTCTTCCTGTCAAAGGAATCAGCTCGATCCGGTTCCCTTCCAGTCTCATCATGTTCACCTCTATGTTTAACTATATTTTACTATATCCGTTGCAATATGTTACAATATTCCAAACACAGATACTTTAAGGTGATATTATGTCAAGGGAAACACTGCTTAAAAATATACTGAAAGTATTCCTGGGATATATAATAGTTACTGCCGCTATTATTGCTTTGCTGTTTTTCTCATATATATTTCTCTGGATTTTCGCGCATGTCGTGACTCCTGTTTTTTACGCGCTGCATTTAATTACAGGATACAAACTGAAAGATTCGGAAAACAGAAAAGATAAGCTGATGCCTGTTTTCTTCCTGTGGGCAGCTCTGTTGGTAATCTGGGCTGCAAGTTTTACCGCAAGCATAATGACCGGCGGTGGAGACAGGTATATGACTTTTTATTATTTGCTGAACCCAATAATCCTCAGCATACAAGTCATATTTGACAGCATACCGGTTCTGGAGAGTATATTAAGCGCCTTATCATCGGCAATACCCCCGCTGATAATCTGGATGGGCATAAAATTAAAAGAAAAGAGGCAGAAGCTTACAGATACTACAGAAACCAAAGCAAAGGAGAGTTAAGGTTATGGATTGGGATTCAAGGCAGTATTTAAAATTCAAAGCGCAGCGTACACAGCCTGCCATTGACCTGGCCAACCGCATCAGGCTGGACAACCCTGAAAGGATACTGGATATAGGCTGCGGGCCGGGGAACAGCACAAAGGTTCTGGCCGACAGGTTTCCGAATGCGTACATCCTTGGCGTAGACAACTCTGACGAGATGATCACGGCGGCAAAAAAGAATTACCCGGACCTGGAATTTGAAAAATGCGATGCAGGCACTGAGCTGTCCCAGTTTGATAAAAGCTTTGATGTCGTGTTCTCGAATGCCTGTATCCAGTGGGTACCGGACCACAGGAACCTGATATTAAGTATGCTTAACGTGTTAAGAAACAGTAACGGCGTTCTGGCGATCCAGGTGCCGATGAATTTTAACGAGCCTATCCACCTGATCATTGACGAGCTTGCAGCCTCAAGGAAATGGAAGGACTATTTCCGCTTCTCACAGATCTATTATACGCTGAGTCCGGGTGAATATTTTGATATTTTATCCGAACTTTCCGGGGATTTTGATATCTGGGAAACGATTTACTATCATGTAATGAAATCTCACCAGGACATCCTCGAATGGTACAAGGGCACGGGTCTTCGGCCTTACCTTGATGTTTTGCCGGATGATAAAAAGGCTGAATTTGAAAAAGATTTCCTTGATAAACTGGTACAAAGGTATCCAAGGCAAAAGAACGGCGAAATCATCTTCAGGTTCCCCCGGTTTTTCTTCACAGCAAACCCGAAGTCATAGAAGATACAATAGAGATTAACAAATACTGAAAAGAAGGTATGTCCATGGAACATAAAGGTACGGCTGCAATAGAGACAAGCAGGCTGCTGCTGAGGAGATTCAGAAAAAGAGACGCTCCTGCGGTATTCGCAAACTGGGCAAATGATGAAATGGTAACGAAGTATTTGACATGGCCCCCTCACAAATCTGTTGCGGTTACCGAGAAAGTCATAAGTGAGTGGACAGAGTCATATAAAAACGATGGTTTTTATCAATGGGCAATCGTCCTTAAAGAAATCGACGAACCCATCGGAAGTATCAGCGTCGTTGGAAAAGACGAAAAAGTAAACAGCGTACATATCGGTTATTGCATAGGAAGAAAGTGGTGGAACCAGGGCATCGTGACCGAAGCTTTTTTGGCGGTAATCCGTTTCCTGTTTGAAGAAGTAAAGGTAAACCGTATCGACGCACGTCATGACACAAACAATCCCGCTTCGGGAAGGGTCATGGAAAAATGCGGGCTGAAATACGAAGGGACGTTGAGGCAGGCCGATTTTAACAACCAGGGTATTGATGATGTGTCCGTATACAGTATTTTGGCCAGCGAATATTTTTCTGAAAAATAATTAAAAAGCTCTTGACTGTCACCTTGGGGGTCAGCTTAAGCTCTGATTGAGGTGATTGTTATGTTGATACATGAAGTAAGCAAAATCACAGGCCTGACCAAAAAGGCTATCGAATACTATACCTTGCAGGGCTTGATATCCCCTAAGGTCCTGGAAAACGGGTACAGGGATTTTGATGAAAAAGACGTCGACAGGCTGAAGAAGATCTCTGTCCTCCGGAAGCTCGGAATAGGCACTGACGATATAAAATCAGTACTTGACGACGAATCAGGAAAGTCATTGCAGGCAATAGCGATACGGAAAGAACTAAGCTTGCAAAGGGAACAAACAAGGAAAGCGATACTCGATAAACTGAGCAATGGCATGAGTTTCCCGGAAGCAAGCGCAGAGCTCCAGGCTTTAGATGCCGGCAGCACCATAGCCGAAAAGCTGCTGGAAGCGTTCCCGGGATATTACGGCAGGTATCTTTGTCTCCATTTTGCCCGATTCCTTGGTGAGCCCATAAGGACTGAAAAGCAGCAGGCTGCCTATGAAAGGATAATATCGTTCCTGGATAATTTGCCTTCGCTTGATTTTCCGGATGATCTGAAGGAATACCTCGACGAGATGACGGAGTACATGGGCACAGATGAAATCAACGCCATGAACGATAATTTAAAAAGGGTTACAGATGATCCTGACAGTTACCTGTCCGAGAACAGGGAGATGCTGGAGCAATACCTGAAATACAGGCAGTCCGATGAATACAGAAACTCTCCTGCATACAGGATCATGGAGCTGACCAGGGAGTTTTTCAGCACAAGCGGGTATAATGACATATTCATCCCCGCGATGAAGGAACTGAGCAGTTCTTATGCCGAGTATCATAAGAAGCTGGAAGAGGCCAATGAAAAATTCCTGGCTCAATATCCCGGGGTAGAATGAAGTTATAATATGGAATCGAGACAGATGTTGTTAAATGACTTATCAGAAAGTTTTGCGGTTGTATCCGCAAAACTGAGAGGTGCTCATATGAAATTGGTTTGGAAAGGCAGATATACCGGTGAAGATCAGTTGAAGGCAGACTACCTGCCGGAAAATGCGGTGAAGTTCAAAGAACCCGGTTCTATGCTGACACTTAACTTAACAGCAATGTTGTTCGTTATTCCTGTGATAATACTTGTGGCAGTTGCCGTATCGATAAAAATGGCCATGGGTACATATGTCGATTATGATTTTTTTGGTTATGTTCCTTTGCTTTTTGCTTTATTGACGATACCTTTCCATGAGCTGCTTCACGCAGTCTGTTTTCCAAAAGATGCGGAAGTTGATATCTGGTTCAGCTTAAAACATGGTATTGCTTTTGTGCACTCAACCTATCCTGTATCGAAAAAGAGGTTTATTTTTATAAGTCTGTTGCCCAACCTGGTATTCGGTATCATTCCATTGTTCCTGTGGGTTGTGCTTCCAATTAATGACCAGGATATTTCAAGCTTTTTATTGAGCTTTGCAAGTATTTGCCTGATCATTGGCGCCGGTGACTATATGAATGTTTTCAATGCCCTGACCCAAATGCCCAAAGGGACACTGACCAAGCTGTACGGATTTAACTCTTACTGGTATTACCCGGAGAAAAATCAGGCTGAAGATAGCCCGGCAGACTAAGAATATCATTGTCGGGGAAGGAATCGTGCTTTATAAAACTGAAGAAAGCAGGATAAAAGGGCGGTGATTACCGCCCTTTTGATTCGAGGATCAGGCTGTCGCCCGGTCTTGCTCATGCGACCGGAGCTTCTTCCTTGGACTCTGTTGACCCTGTTTTCGTATCCTCTGTTTCCGTATCCTTTTTCGCATCCTTGCCAAGAAATTCCGGCAACTCCATGCCTGCCATCTTGAACATTTCGTTCATAGGAGGGATAGACTTCAGCATTCCTGAAAGGAAGTTCGCTGTTGCAGGTGTGCCGTCACCTCCGCCAAGGCTGTCCCATACAGTGACCTTGTCAATCTTGATGCCCTTGATTGCCTCTACCTGTACTTTCATGAGATCTTCCATCTTTTCGGCCAGCATCAGGCGTGTAGCGTTAATAGCATCTCCGCCGGCAGCACGGACAATTTCCGCGTAACCCTGGGCCTGCTTGGTCAGCATCTCGTGTATACCTCTTGCTTCGGCTTCCATCTTCATGAAGATAGCGTCGGCCTGACCTTTTGCCAGTATCCTTGCCTGTTCGGCCTGGGCTTCGGCTTCCAGTTCCAGTTTTTTCTTCTGGATCTCGGCCTTGACGAGCACGTCCGCTTCCTGGGTAGCTTTTTCGCGTGCGGCACGGGCTTTTTCTGCGGCTTCTTCGGCCGCGTATGCTTCCTGCAGCGCTCTTGCAGACGCTATCTTTTCCGCGGCGGTGGCTTTCATCATTGCTTCGGCTTCAAGCTCGCGGCGTTTTGCGTTAGACTGGGCTATCTGGACTGCGGATTCGTTTTCGCCCTGAATAGCATCTGCGTCGGCTGCTGCTACCTGTATCCTCTGGTCGCGCTTTGCATTTGCTTCGCCTATGGCGCCGTCCCTGTCTTTTTCAGCGACGGATTTCCTTGCGTCGTTAATTGCCTTGGCTGCTGCTTCCTTACCGAGGGCAGCTATGTAACCGGACTCGTCGTTGATGTCGGTGACGTTGACGTTGATAAGACGAAGACCGATTTTCTTAAGCTCTGTTTCAACGTTGGTCGATACCGCTTCGAGGAACTTGTCACGGTCCGTATTGATCTCCTCGATGTCCATGGTCGCGATGACCAGGCGCAGCTGTCCGAAAATAATATCCTTGGCAAGTTCCTGGATCTGGTTAAGTTTAAGTCCCAGCAGGCGTTCTGCGGCATTCTGCATGACTCCCGGCTCAGTGGATATTCCGACTGTGAAGATTGAGGGCACGTCGATTCGGATATTCTGACGGCTCAACGCATTCTTAAGGTCGACGCTTATGGATATTGGTGTCAGGTCCAGGTACTCGTATGACTGGAATATCGGCCATATGAACGCCGCTCCGCCGTGTATACACTTTGCTGAAATAGCGGTACCGTCTTTCGCAGAACCTACCTTACCATAAATAACCATAATCTTGTCCGAAGGACATTTGCGGTAACGTGATGCGATAAACATGAATGTAGACAGCACCAGTAAGGCTGCAACCACGGCAATTATGATTGTTGGATCTGGCATGGCTAAAACCTCCCTTTAATTAATCATTTTCTATTATGACCCCTTCAGGGGGATCTTTTGGTACCACAAGAAGCACTCCGTCGTTTTCTACTCCCATGACCGTGATCTTCTCGCCGGTCTTAAGCGTTCGTTCTGCGCTGGTAACTGCGCTCAGTTCGCACAATCTTTCCTGCACAATAACATTTACCTTCCCTACCCCGCTTTTTGAAGGCGGTATGGGGATATAGACCTCTCCTATATTGCCTATGGCATTTTTGAGATTGATAGTGCCGCTGTGCTGGAGCCTGAGGGCCGTACGGACAGACCATGCCACAAAGTACATGGCAAGGTATCCTGCCGCAAAGGCCAGGGCAAGAGCCACCGGTGTCGAAAGCCCCCAGCTTATGGCTGCGACGCCAAACCAGCCGCCTATTGCGAAAAACGCTATAAATCCCCTGACAGTAAAGAATTTCAATGCTTCGGTTCCATGGCCGCCACTGGGCGTGTCAGTTCCCGATGAATCTGAAACATCGCCGGTATCGATATCAGCATCCCCCGCAATATCGACATCGTCCGGAACATCGCCCATATCGTCCAGCGAAAAATCGTCAATGTCCCCTATATCTGCACCGTCAGGGATGTCTCCCGTATCAGCGCTTCCATTGGGGCCATCGTCCGCTAAACCGAACAGCAGAAGTATGAACTGGACTATCATAATCAGTGTCGCGGGTATTGCGACCGTCGCAAGTATCTGCTGCAGATCGGTAAGCCCATTCCACCAGTCCATAGAATTACCTCCTTCCTTCAGATTCCTTCAGCCAAATGAATGGCATACCTTTTAAAATACGCTGATTCCCAAGCGCACATGATGATTCTCAAAGCTAATTCAAGTTTTTTCTTCGCGCCCGGGTATGGCTCTACAAAATCAGTCAGGTACTCATCTATGAGCGCTGACATTTCCCCGATGTCAATGATGCCGCGTTTTTCAGCAGGAATTAGAATGTCACACAGGCATTTGTATATTTCACTGTCGTCCATGATGTCGTCCGATCTGTCAAGAAGGTTTCCGTTAACATAACTCAGGATCCTGGCTATTTTCTCGAGCGCAAGTGTCTCCCTAAGCATATTGATGATAATTATCCTGGCAACCTGGCTTTTATTGTACTTCCGATGTACTGGCGGGTTCACATAGCCTCGCTTTATCCAGTTCTGCACCGTGCCCGGTTCAAGGCCGGTTATCTCGCAAACCTGGGAAAGCGTTATTCCGCTTGTTACCCTGAATATGCCGGTAAGCAGGCATTCATCGGATACAGGAACCTTTGTGCCAGGAAAATATTGGATCAAAGCCAAGCAAGCATTCCCCCTTCCGGGTTTTAATATCTTTCATGCTTTTATTATATAATATATTCATCCGATTGTAAATAGTGTTCATATGAACTTTTTAAATTATCGTTTAACTGCGTGAAGCAGGGGGACGGTTCCTTGGAAGCAAGGGGACGGTTTTTGTGCTTCATTATGGAATAATATGGAATTACAAACTGATAAACTGGAAGTAACGGAGAACTATATTTTTGAGCATCTTTTTCGTATTAGAGACAAATAGATTGCCAAATAGAAATATTATTGGGGATGAAGGTTTTTATGCAAAACCCACATCCCCATTTTCACATTCTTTAAATTCGGACTGAGTCAACCGTATCCAAAGTGTACACCTTCAGGGGAGCACTCAAATTGTTCCTGCTTAGATCTGGTTAAATTTGGATAATTGAAGCAGAGGAACCGTCCCCGTGCTTCACGTGCTTCATGGAAAAAAGAGGACCATGGCGGAACGGGGGGCGACTGTTACTTCTTTGCCGGTAAAGGTGGCGACAGGATCGGTACCGGCATGGTACTCGTCGACTACTACATGCCAGAGCCCCTCCTCGGGCAGGCTCAGCGTCTCCGGCCCCATACCAGCATTGTAAGCCACGAATATGGTCCTCCAGGGATCGTTGTTGGCATGGTTGTTTATAGAAAACGCTATGACCCACTCGGGACATGGATAGAACACAATATTTCTCCTTATTTCTTCGGGCTCGACCATCCTGAAAGCCGGGTGGGCTTTTCTCAGCGCTATCAGTCCCTTATGGTAACTGAAAACACTATAGTATTTCGATTTCAGTGACCAGTCTATCTGGTTGATCTCGTCAGGCGAACAGTATGAATTATGGTCTCCTTTTTTTGAACGCATCATATCGGTGCCAAGCATGAAGAACGGGATTCCCTGGGAGGTGAGGACTATGGCTGCGGCCAGCTTCACGAGACGGACATGGTCCTCCTCGCCAAGGTCCGGCCTGCTTGCAATAAGCTTGTCATACAAGGTGAGATTGTCATGGGAAGCCGTGTAATTCACGCAGTGCCATGCATAACTCGCCCATGCATAGCTCGAGTAATTGACCTTTGAATAATCAACTCCCGGGTGATAGACCGCTCCGACAACGCCGAACTTGACCCCTTCCCTGTATCCCAGGTTGCCCGTGATGAAGCCGGTGGCATCCTGCCGGAAGGCGTCGCCCTTGATGGCATCCCTTGTATTGTCGTTGAATAAGGCGATCCTGTTCAGCTTCTGGGCATTAACTTTCAGCGCGGCGTCATAGCTTTTCAGAAGGCTTGGACCGCCTGTCCAGCCTTCGCCGTAAAGCAGTATGGACGGGCTGATCTTGTCCAGTTCCAGCCGGATTGTATTCATGGTTTCAATATCTATCAGGCCCATCAGGTCGAACCTGAAGCCGTCTATCTTGTAATCCCTGGCCCATCTCTTCACCGATTCCACGATGAAGTTCGTTACCATCGACCGCTCAGAGGCTATCTCATTCCCGCAGCCCGAACCGTTTGAGAGATTGCCCTGCCTGTCGGCGCGGTAGTAGTAACCGGGCACAAGCTTGTTGAAATCGGAATCAACGGTCTTGTATGTATGGTTGTATACAACATCCATTACTACCCCGATACCCGTTTCTTTGATGGCCTTGACCATTTCCCTTAATTCCCTTATACGGACATATCCATCGTAAGGGTCTGTTGCGTAGGAACCTTCCGGGACATTGTAATTCGTGGGATCATAGCCCCAGTTGTACTGGTTTTCAAGGGGCTTGGTCTCATCGACCGTGAAGAAGTCAAATACAGGCATCAGGTGTACATGGGTGATACCCAGGTCTGCCAGGTGGGAAAGGCCCGTGGGAAGGTTTTCAGGGGAGCGGGTGTCCTTTTCGGCAAGGCCTTTGAACTTGCCGCGATGCTGTACTCCCGAGCTTGGATGGATGGTTATATCTCGTACATGGACCTCGTACACTATTGCGTCAGTTGGGCTGTCCAGCTGCCTGTAATGGACATTCTCCCATCCTTCCGGGATTGCAAGAGCAGGATTCACCACCATGCTTCTCCTGCCGTTCACTCCTGAAGACCTGGCATAGGGGTCGGCAGCCTCGAGGGTCTTGCCCATTACCATGATACTGTAGGTATAGTAAACCCCGGAGAGATCACCGCCGACAATTGCCTCCCAGATTCCTTTTTCCTGACGTTTCATTTCGATCACGTCTTTCAGGTCCGGACCGGCGCCGGTTTCATAAAGGTTCAGATACAAAGCCTGGGCTGTGGGAGCCCAGACCTTGAACACGGTACAGTCAGGTCCCCAGTTGGCCCCGAGGTCGTCCCCGTCATAGGTATATATACTTTCAAACTCCGATGTATCGTAAATGGTGCCGTACTCGACATATCCCACCCTGAAACCGGGTTTGTAAACGGTATATGTGCAGCCGGGTATCATGTCCTTCTCCAGCGAGATCATGAATTGCCTCGAGCCTTTTATGGGTGTAACGCGGTGCACGGGTATCTTCAGACCGTCTTCATATACCTCGAAGGGCAGTTCTTCATGGCTTTCAGTAGCAGGAGCCTGGAGGGAGACGAATATTTCCCGGAAATTTTCGAATATGGCTTTTTCAAATCCGGGTGTGAGGTGAAGTTCGTCAAAGGAGCGGAATATATCCGCAGTATCCTGTATAAGGTAGATATCTTCGGATTCGGTCTTTGCCTTTTCAGACATCAGGTAATAACGGTCATAATAATAATCCCTCTCGTGCCATCCGCCGCGGCGCACGATTATCCCTATTTCCCTGCTTTCGAACCCGGAGACGTCGATCTCGGCTATTATTGACTTTTTCTGTGTGTCACCATCAAGGTATTCATGTTGGTTAAATATATATACAGAGCCTTCCCGGCCTTTTTCCCATATCCACAGGTCCCAGCCGGAGTAATCCTGGTCATACCTGTAATAGTGGATCCTCAGCATCAATTTCCTCCGCTACTTTTACTCGGGTCTGCAAACAGCCTGTGTCACGGGGACGGTTCTTTTGGCACAATTGTGCCAACGGAACCGTCCCCGTGGCACACTTCAATAATTATTTATTCCGCAAACCAATTGTTACATACCTTGCTGCGATTGTAAAGAAAATATTGGACAAAAAAGGACGGTTCAGTCTTGAACCGCCCTTTGATCGTCTAATTTATTTTATTCTTCACTGAGTCTCTTCTCAAGCGCATAAAGCTGGTTCCAAAGTTCCTTCGGAAGCTTGGGCCCGTAGTTATTGTAGTGTGCCTTGATGGACTCTACTTCCCTGAGCCATTCTTCCTTGTTGACCGAAAGGATTCCCTTCAATGCCTCAGCACTGATATCGAGCCCTTCGATATCGATCGCGTCAGGAGTAGGCAGGTAGCCTATTGCAGTCTTAACGGCTTTTCCTTCGCCCGATACCCTTTCGAATATCCACTTCAGAACGCGGCTGTTTTCGCCGTAGCCGGGCCATATGAACCTGCCCTGTTCGTCCTTGCGGAACCAGTTGACGTAGAATATCTTCGGGAGCTTGCTCGGGTCGGCTTTAGCGCCCATGTCGAGCCAGTGCTGCAGGTAATCGCCTACATGATAGCCGATAAACGGAAGCATAGCGAACGGATCGCGGCGAACCTGTCCGATCTTGTCCGAAATGGCCGCAGCGGTTATCTCGGAACCCATGATGGAGCCAAGGAATACGCCATGGTTCCAGTCGAAGCTCTCATGAACCAGAGGAATTGTGGTCGGGCGTCTTCCGCCGACAAGTATTGCTGAAATCGGCACGCCGTTGGGATCTTCCCATTCGGGCGCGATAACGGGGCACTGGCTTGCCGGAGCGGTGAAGCGGGCATTGGGATGAGCAGCCTTCCTGTCGCAGTCCGGTGTCCAGTCGTTGCCCTGCCAGTCGATCAGGTGATCAGGAGCGGGTTTGCCGATGCCTTCCCACCATACATCGCCGTCATCGGTCAATGCGACGTTAGTGAAAATGGTGTTCTTTTCTATGCTGTGCATTGCGTTGGGATTGGAATCCATGGAAGTACCGGGAGCAACGCCGAAGAATCCTGCTTCGGGGTTGATGGCATACAGGCGTCCGTCTTTGCCGAACCTCAGCCATGCGATGTCGTCACCGATGGTTTCGACCTTCCAGCCCGGGATAGTGGGTACCAGCATTGCCAGGTTGGTCTTGCCGCATGCGCTCGGGAATGCGCCGCATACGTATTTGACTTCACCCTTGGGATTCGTGATCTTCAATATGAGCATGTGCTCGGCCATCCAGCCTTCGTCACGGGCCTGGACAGAAGCTATGCGAAGGGCAAAGCATTTCTTTCCAAGAAGAGCGTTTCCGCCATATCCTGAACCGTAGGACCAGATCATTCTTTCTTCAGGGAAATGGCTGATATATTTCTGTTCCATGGGCGCGCAGGGCCATGCTTTATCCTTTTCGCCGGGCTGCAGCGGAGCGCCTACCGAATGAAGGCACGGAACAAATTCTCCGTCATCGCCAAGGGCTTCCAGCACCTTTTTGCCCATGCGGGTCATGATACGCATATTAACTACGACATACGGGCTGTCTGTGATCTCGACGCCGATCTTGGACGCGGGCGAACCAACCGGGCCCATCGAGAAAGGAATAACATACATGGTGCGGCCTCTCATGCAGCCGTCATAGAGTTTGGTCATGGTTGCCTTCAGTTCATCCGGATCGATCCAGTTGTTGGTCGGGCCTGCATCGTCCTGCGACCTGGAAGCTATAAAGGTTCTATCTTCAACACGGGCAACATCAGACGGGTGACTGCGGAAAAGGTAACTGCCCGGACGTTTCGGCAGAACTGTGGCCATGCCTGAATCAACCATTTCCTTCAGCAAACGGCTGTTCTCTTCTTCCGAACCATCACACCAGTAGATCCTGTCTGGCTTGCACAGGGCAGCCATCTCCTTTACCCAAGCTTCAAGTTTTTTGTTCATCGCTCAATTCTCCCTTCGAATAACATTTTGCCTGTATTTAAAGCAAAAGATTGATATATTTTAAACAAACTTTCTTTAACGATTACTCCTATTATACAATAATAACCTGAGATTTGAAAGACTAGAATCAAAATATTTCAAATTTTTGGACACTTAATGTACTCATAAATATACATCTAAAAGTCAAAATTATAAAATATGCACCTTCCATCAAATAGTAATTCTGATAGTATGCTATAATCTCTTTGGAAAAGCTGCAAGCCGGTACTTGATTTTATGCATTATTGTTTTCCCCCGACAACGGCCCTGATTTCCGAATCTTCGACAGGAAGCGCATTTCCGATGTACCCGTCGCAAACGGGATCTTTCGTTCGGGCCGTGGATTTGAATATTATGACGCTGAATATTACAACGGCTGCAAATGAGACTACTGAGATCACCAGGCTTGTATATTCAGTATATGTAATGAATTTTCCTATATACACCCATATAAAGTTCCATCCGTTAACGGATAAATGGAGGAGTATGGTCGGGTAAAGGGAGCCATACCTGTTTTTGAATATCCCGAATATGATCCCGAAAACCGTTGCATAGCAAATCCACAGGATCTGGCCGTGCAGCACTCCGAAAAACAAGGCCTGGAGTACGATCGCCAGCGCCACCGGCATGCCTTTCTTCAGGCTGTTGAAAACAAGACCTCTGAACAGTACTTCTTCAATAACAGGCGCCATGATCACTGACGCGAGGAATACAGGAAAAGTATAACTGGCAAGGATGCCGGACGCATCTGCATACTCCTGCAGAGCTTCCTCAGGTATAGGAAGCAGGTCTAACAGATGACTGATCAATATGTTGATAAATATCCCGAGGGGAATAACAGGCAGCAGGCTTCGCAGGGGAACCGGGTTAAGGTCGAGCGTTTCCCTGACGGTTTTTTTCCTGATCTTTATTATCAGCCAGTATATAAAAAGGGCTATCAAACCGGCGACGAATGTCGAGAGCATCTGGAAGTCCGCTTCGTTGTTCAATATGTAATCCAATACGGGACTGCCGGTTTGGGCGTACGGTATTCTTTCAAGGATCGCATAAACCAAACCGCCTGTGAATAAAATCAAAAAGCTAACAACGAGATATATCGCTATGTAGCCTATCGACGCTCCCAGGCTTTTAAACAGTCTTTTCATAGATTCCTCCGAAACACCCTGCAGGATATGCCTGAATAATAATACTTTATACATTTTACCATAATATTTACTTGAAATGTGGTGACATTGTTTACCCATTTTTTGCTTAACGGGAAAACAAGTAAATGGAATCGTCGCCGTCGATACACGAGAGACTGTCATTTATGGTCCAATAATGATAAAATATTTAACACATCAACTACAAATATATAAGGAGACAAGTCGAAATGAAGAAGAGCAACCTTATTCTTTACATTACCTCTTTCCTCTCCGGCATGACGGTAATGGCGGTGGAGCTTTCCTGCTCAAGGCTCCTGGCACCGTATTTCAGTTCTTCGCAAATAGTCTGGACAGTCATAATCGGGCTAATCATGATATGCATGAGCATAGGCAACGTTTTGGGAGGCAGAAGCGCGGACAAGCATAAAAGCCTCGGACGCCTTTATTTCTATATCTGGCTTGCGTCTGTATGGATAGCGCTGATACCGTTTGTCGGGAAATACCTCATATCAGGCATAGCAGGCCTGCTGGTGCTGGTCATGCCCGGAAGCGATATAGTGGTGATGGGCTCGGCCTTATCATGCCTCGTCATATTCTCCCTGCCCATGACACTCCTTGGCATGGTCTCGCCTTACCTGGTCAAGCTGGGCGTGGAAGACACTGAAAACAAGGGCCGAGTGGCAGGACAGATATACGCCATGGGTACCATAGGCAGCATTATAGGAACCTTTGTTCCCACGTTCTTTACGATCCCCTATATCGGCACGAGCAAGACCTTCCTTCTGTTCGCTCTGCTTCTCAATATTGTGTGCGCGCTTTATTTCCTCTTTTCCCGCAAGAACGCGCTCAGGAATACCATAACGGCCGTACTCATACTGGTTTTTCTCCTGATCCCCATCAATGATTCGCTGGCTTTCTGGAAAACAAACATTATATATGAAGGGGAGTCCCTGTACAACTATCTCCAGGTCTCGGAGACGGACGACTCGGTGATACTTTCGACCAACGTTGCGTTCGGGGTCCAGTCCATATACAAGAAGGATGGCTCCCTGTCAGGATACTACTATGAATACGCGCTGATGGCGCCATATTTCATAAAGGACATGTCTCCTGAAAAAAAGCTGGATGTCCTGGTGCTCGGCCTGGGTACGGGCACTTTTCCCAAGCAGCTTAAGAAATATGTACCGAATGTGACAACCGACGCAGTTGAAATAGACGCCAAGATCGCCGACCTGGCATCGAAATATTTCAACCTGAAGGAAGACGAAGCCACCGTGTACATTAACGACGGCAGAAGCTTCTTTTCCACTCCCAACGCAAGACAGTATGACATAATCCTGGCAGACGCCTACCAGGATATTACGGTGCCTTTCCACATGTCCACCAAGGAGTTCTTTTCGATTGTCAGGGACCATTTAAAGCCCGGCGGGATACTTATAGTCAACATAAATATGAAATCCGGGAATTTCACAGGAGTCCCGGAATACCTGGCAAACACCGTAAAAAGCCTGTTCAAAAAGGTGTACAGGGTCGACCTGACCACGGTAACCAACTCGCTTCTTTTTGTCAGCGATGATGATCAGATGCTTGAAAATTACATGGCCAATTCGGCGGCCCAGATTCCTGAAGACCATGATTTGTATGGGATTTCGCGTTTTGTGGCCAATAATCTCGAGGAAATAACCGAAACGAAGTACATCCTTACTGACGACCTTGCGCCTGTCGAGATCATGGGACAGAAATCTTTGAGCGAGATCGTCAAAAACGAGATAGACGTGATCCGTGATCAGTTGGAAGGTAAAAGTCTGCAGGAGATTTTTGAGTACCTGACGGATTAAAAAGTTATCTCAAAACACACTGTCATCCTGAACTGAGCGAATAATCAATAAGATCATTGCCTATTCTTCGCTCTGTTCAGGATGACTTTTTCTTGTTCCTTAATGACAGTAGGCAATATTATACCTGTTGGATCAAAAAATCCTCTACTTCATTGAGAGTTGGAATGGATGGCGCTGCCCCGTGACGGGAACATGCAATGGCTGCCGCAGCAGAAGCATATTTCATAGCGTCCTGTTTTCCCTTGCCTTTAAGCAGGCTGCCGATAAAGAAACCGGTGAAGGTGTCACCTGCGGCAGTGGTATCTGTTGCCTTAACCTTAAATGCGCTCTGCGTCAACCGGGTATCCCTGTCAATATATATGGAGCCATCTCCGCCCAAAGTCAATACAATTGCGGCATTTGGAAATTTTTCATGAAGCTTTTCCGCCAGCATGGTATGGTTAACGTTTCTGCAGTTCAAAATCTGGCCTGCTTCCACCTCGTTGAGTATAAAAATGTTTACGTACTCCAATGGCAATTCCAGTATCTTTTCGTTCATTGGCGATGGATTCAGGACAATAATCATGCCTTTGGCGTGGGCTTTTTCCATGATATAGCGCAGATTATTGATTTCATTCTGCAGGATCAGATAATCTCCGGCAGAGAAATGAGCGATGACATTATCGATCTGTTCGGCAGAGATCATCTGATTGGTTCCGCCGTACAGCAGAATACAGTTGTCTCCTTCTTTGTCTCTCTGAATAATGGCATTGCCCGTGCGTTCAGTGGTCAGAACGGTGACAAAATCAGTGTTGACATGGGCTTCATTCAAGGCTTCCAGCAAAAATTTCCCATCAGCGCCTATGGCTCCGGCATGGCAGACCTCTGCGCCTGCTTTTGCCAGTGCGATTGACTGGTTCAATCCTTTTCCGCCTATAAAGACCTGCAGATCTGTTGAAGCCAATGTTTCACCCTTTGCGACAAAATGGTCGACGGAATAAACATAGTCAATATTCAGAGAACCGAAACAGAGGACTTTCATAGTTCACGCTCCAGGCTTTACATTGTACGGTATTATTTTGGAATGTCCGCTTCAATGATCCGCGTATCATCTTACTCACTAAAACAGGAGCATTCCCGCTAACGCGCACCCGGCAATGTAATAAACCGGATGCTTTTTAAATTTGAACACTAAAAAGAGCACCAGCGCAAACAGAATAGCTGCCTTGTAGTTGACAAGCGCTGCCCAGTTGTAAGACTGTAAAAACTCCCCCCAATTAAACACAGAAACCTTGAGAACCTCCAGGCATGCTACGCATATTAATGCAGTCACCGTCGGTCGGATACCGTAAAACGCAGAAACTACATATTTACTGCTGCTAAATTGGTTAAGCACTTTGGAAACAATTATAACAATGATGATCTCCGGGATTATGATTGCTATCGTACTGATGATACTGCCCAGTACACCCGCGGTGGTATACCCCACATAAGTCGACATATTCAGGCCGATTGCTCCGGGGGTTGACTCGGAAATGGCTATCATGTCCACTACATCCTGATTTGTATACCAATTATGTTTCACTGCAAGATCATACAGAAACGGAATAGTGGCAAGTCCTCCCCCTACTGCGAACAGACCAATCTTAAAGAACTCATAAAATAACAATACATATATCATGTTACTTCCCTTTCATTGCAAAGACCTTTATAACAATACCCAACACTACTGAGCATATAATGATCAACACTGTTGATATGTTGGTCAGAGCCGCCAAAGAAAATGCCGCTGCAAAGATTATGGCAGTGAATATGTCCTTTATCCCTTTTTTCCACATTGTCGCAATCGCCTGGATAATTAACGCGGCGACTGCTACTCTGATCCCCATGAATGCCTTCTGCACAATGGGGAGATTCATATACGGGGCCAGAAGGGCTGCTATAAGCATAATAATAACCAATGATGGAAATGCAATCCCCAATGCCGCAGCAATACCACCGCTCTTGCCACGAACTTTACAACCTACAAATACTCCCGTATTGATTGCAATTATTCCTGGCAGGCACTGGCCGACTGCATAGTAATCCATGACCTCTTCCTGTGTTACCCAGCCCTTTCGTTCAACTGCCTCCTTATTGATGATAGGCAGCATCGAGTACCCTCCGCCGAACGTCAATGCGCCGACCTTAGCGAATACAGCAAATATTTCCCAAAGGGACGGTTGCTTTTTACTTTGTTCCAATGCTGTCATCCCACGCTTTCCATGCTGATAAAATATTTTACATAAAATATGTACCGGAAACTTCCCGGCGGCTTTTTACGCCTGCCATTACCTTGCAGTAAGCCAATTTACAATATTCCCCCACAGGACACTGTAGCCTGACCATTCGCAGAATTCAACGGGAGACCAGTGCGGTGAGCAATCAGTTGCATATGCGCACACTTTTCCTTTTCCATATGTGCCAAGCGCGATAAATGGGTCTTCTCCGATCATTACCGGAACCTCTGCTCCCTCTTTAGGTATTAGTTTATTATAGCCAAGAACATGAGGCCAGCCCTCGGACGGAAGCCCCTTAACTACCGGGTGTTTTGCATCAACGACATTAGGCGTAATACCCTGACACTTTTCCACCCTGTCGTCTCCATCCAGCAGATTAACAGGAAGGATATCCTCTATTGGCGAACGTCTGTAGCATCCGCGCGCCTGTATCCCCTGGAAAGTAAGATACCCGCCGATCATAACAAATGCGCCGCCGTTTTCGACATATTCTTTAATCATCTCGAGCTTATTGGGGCTTCGCTTCAGATGAATAAAAGTACTCATAGGCAGATTAAAAGTATTCGCGCCGCAATCACTGATCATTACAACGTCATATTGGGCGAGTTCCTGTACCGTGGCCGGGAAATCCATATCCACGCGATGACAGGGAATGTGAACAAATTCAATATTATTTGCCTGCAGCGCATTCTTAATGTAGCCGGTAGCTTCTTCATAGCGATCAAATGTAAAAACATCATATCCCTTTGCTTCCTGAGTGTGAATCATAAAACTCTCGCCAATAAACAAAACTTTCACTTTAAAAACCCCCTACTTGTTTTTTAATTATATAAATCTTTTTCATGTTAAATCTTTTTCATTCGCTGTTCCTGCAATCGCCTTTCTGACTACCTGATCTTTAAACTTCAGGCCCTTGCGTATTCTGATTGCTTCCATTATTACCATGCCAAGGATGGTGATTATATATGGGATCATCTTGACAAAATATGAAAGCCCGGCAGCCGTAATCTGTAAAACGTTCGCTGACGCGTCTGCAATTCCGAACAGCATGGAAAACAATGTCGCGCCTACCGGTGAACCCGCTGTAATATTGTTGGCTGACAATCCGATAAATCCGCGTCCCGCCAGCATGTCACGTGAAAACCATGTAACATATGACATTGACATAAACGCGCCGCCCAGGCCTCCTACTGCTCCTGAAATCAGGTAAGCGACCGTTTTAATTCTTGTTACTGATATCCCTACCGACAATGCTGCATTTGGGTTCTCACCAACACAACGCATTCTTAATCCCAGACGGGTTTTATAGATTAATAACCAGACCAGGAAAGCGCAGATAAAGGCAAAGTATGTTAATATACTGTGCCCGGACAGCATTGTGCCCAGAATTGGAATGTCCTTGATAAAAGGTATATCAATATTGGGGACTTCAAGGCTTGGCAATGCTGAAAATGTAGTACCTTTCGTGCCTGTAATCATATATAGAGCGAATGTTGTACCTCCGGTAGCAATAAGGTTAATCGCGATACATGTCAGGTATAACTCTGTTTTGCCGATCAGGTTTGCATAACTTATTATTCCTCCTATCAGCGAGCCTGCAAGCATTCCAAATAACACACCCAATACAACGCTTTGTGTAAGAGCACTGAAAACAACGCTTGACAGGGCAGCGGTGAGCATTATACCTTCAATCGCCATGTTAAGCAAACCAGTCTGTTTGGTAATGCAGGCTGCAAGCGCCGCATATATTATCGGTGTTGACAGCCTGAAGATAGAAAATAAGAAGGTTCCGATTGCTTCAGAAAAAGACATTCCCTATTCTCCTTTAGCTGTTAGATTTCAGACCATTGGCAGGACTAAGCGCTGACTTAAATATCATCCGGTTTCTTGCAGATGACAGGAATGAATCTGCTGCAACAAGCAGGATGATAATACCCTGGATAACGATAATAAACTCAGCGGGTATGTCTGATGTCCTGTTTACCACCTCGGCGCCCTGTTTGATGTATGCGAGGAGAAATGCTGTAATTGGTACCAGGATAGGATTTTTCTTCGCCAATACGGCAACAACAACACCATTCATACCATGCTGTGTCAATTCTGTCCATTGAAACCGATCATTCATGCCAAGTTGTTCAACCGCACCGCCGAGACTTGCCAGGGTACCTCCTATAACCTGTGCCGTAATAATGGTCGCAGTTACCTTTATCCCCACATGTTTTGCATATTCGGGATTTGATCCAACCACACGCATTGCATAACCTGCAGGCATCCTGGAGAACAGTATTACTACCAGGATATAAACAATTGCCATTATAATAATTCCGGAGTGAATTCCTGCCTGCGGAATTATTTTTTCAAGTCTTGCATTTAAAGGTATGCTCCTGGATGCTGCATAAGAAACCTCAGTATCCCTGATCAGGCGCGTTAATATGTATTGGGTCAAATACAACAGGATATAATTCAGCATAATTGATACAACAATAATGTTCGCATTAAGTTTTGCGTTAATTATAGCCGGTATAAAAGCAATTACCCCGCCCAATATAATTGAGATTACAAGCAACAGCAAAACCATTAATACTTTAGGGAGCTGAAATGCTTCAAGAGCAAGTGCAATATATGTTGTCATGCATGCCGACATTATGAACAAACCCTCACCTACGAGATTAAAGCGATTAACCGCATACATGAAACACATTCCCCAGCCTGTAAACACCAATGGTATTGCTTTTTGAATGATACCGCCGAATCGTCTCACCGTACTGAATGGTCCTATGGAGAAATTGTATATTGCCTTGGCAGGTTCATCACTGATGGCGACCAGCACAACAAGGATAAACAAATAGGCAATCAATAATGCCGCTATAATTCTCAGTATCTCGAAAACAATTTCTATTTTTCTTGTTTTGCTCATAGCAGATCCTCCATTTCGGCGGCGGTCATCGTTTTAATGCCTAACATATACTCTCCCAAAAGCTCTTCGGTAACTCCTTGTGTCGTCGGAAAAGCTGCGACAATCTTTCCTTTTCTCATAACAATCAGCCGATCTGATACCTCAAGTATTTCATTAAGATCCGCAGATACTAAAACCGTTGCTACATCCTTTTCATGAGACATGGAAATCAGCAGCTTTCTGATCATTTCTGTTGTCCCTACATCGATCCCGCGGGTGGGCTGGCTTGCAAGAATAAACTTGCATCCAGAGGTGAATTCCCTTGCTACAACTACTTTTTGTATGTTCCCCCCTGACAGCATTCGTACAGGCTGATTTCTGTTGTCACACGCGATCTCAAAATCCGAAATGCACTGGTCTACAAACCGGTTTATGGCTTTTGAATTAAGAAAACCGAACTTTCTGAATTGAGGACTGAAATATCGGTCACCAATAATGTTATCCTTAACAGAAAGATTCATGGCGCAGCCATTTTTCATTCTGTCCTCCGGAATATGCGCAATTCCCATCTGTCTCAGTTCCCGTATGCTCTTACCCTTTATGTCAACACCATTGAACCTGACGCTGCCCGCGTGGTATTCGGAAAAACCGCAAATCGCTTCGGAAAATTCTTTCTGCCCATTTCCCTCGATGCCGACAATACCTAATATTTCTCCGGCGTGAATATTCAGGCTGACGTTATCGAATACTCGCTTTCCGTCGTCATTGACACATATGAGATTCCGTATTTCCATTACGGTATTTTTTGCCTGTTTTGCTTTTTTGTTAAACTTTAACTCTACATCGCGGCCAATCATCAACCTGGAAATTTTGGCCTCGGTCATATCCGCGATATTATAGGTTCCGACACAACGGCCCTTTCTCAGGATCGTGACTCTGTCACACAACTGCATTATTTCTTCGAGTTTATGGGAAATAAATATAATGGCGTAACCACTGTCCCTGAGAATAACAAGCTGCTCAAACAACTCTTTTGTTTCCTGTGGTGTAAGCACTGCAGTGGGCTCGTCCATAATCAGAATTTTAACCCCACGAATCAAAGCCTTAAGAATTTCCACTTTCTGCATTTGTGCGACGCTTATTTCATTAACCTTTTTTGTGACGTCTATGTTGAAATTATATTTTTTTGCTATATCCGAAGTAATTTTGACTGCTTCATTGTAATCAAAAAAAGAGGCTTTTGTCGGCTCAATTCCCAATACAATGTTTTCTGCTATGGATAATGAAGGAACCAGCATAAAGTGCTGATGTATCATTCCGATCCCCTTGTGTATAGCATCAAGAGGCGACTTCAGTTCCAGTTTTTCACCTTCCAGGTAAATAGCGCCCTCCTGGTAGTCTTCCATTCCGAACAGTATTTTCATCAGCGTTGTTTTCCCTGCCCCGTTTTCACCAACCAGAGCATGGATTTCATTGGCATTCACAGTAAAAGAAATGTCTTTATTGGCAACAAATCCGTTGGTATATATTTTTGTTATATTCTCTACCTTTAATAATTCACTCATAAAATGGTACCCCAACTTACCCTATCGGTTTATAAATTGCTGTGTTTTGACTGCCGAGGCACATCTCGTGTGATAGGAGGCCAGTCAGATAATCATTTTTTAAAGGTGTAAGTAGACTGTGCTGTTTAATGCACACGTCTACTTACACTCTCAGCTTTTTGCTTAAGGTGTTACAGACTCAACCAGCGCATCAATTTCGCTTTGGGTCATCTTATATGCAGTTTGTACCTTAACCGTACCATTAATGATATCCTTCTCAGCCGCTGCAATCTTGGTGCGCACTTCCTCAGGAACAAATTTACGGTAGTTCTCATTGTCTGCAATACCAACCACACCATCACGCAATCCCAGAGGAACAGCCTTTGTATCTGTGAATATGTCTTTGCCTTCAGAAATCCATGTCATAATATTCAAGACAGAACTGTCCATTTTCTTCAGACATGAAGTTATGATATTTTCAGCAAGCTTAGCCTCGCCTTTCTTGTTGTATACAACATATTGATCTGCATCACAGCCGATTGCGAATACGTTGTTATCATAACAAGCCTGGAAAACGCCAAGGCTTGCGCCTCCGCATACAGCGAATACTACATCCGCATTGTATGTTTTTATCTGAGATGTGGCAATCTCCAGTGCTTTCGCAGTATCATTATAGTTGCCGATGAAAGCAGAGCAAACTTTAATATTTGGGTTATATGCTTTCGCACCCTGAATATAGCCTACAAGGAAATCATTAATTACCGGGTTTTCCTGGCCGCCAACAAAACCGATAACACCTGTTTTGCTTGTTCCTGCCGCAGCCATTCCAATAAGATAGGCGGACTCAAAACTGGCAGTCGCATACAGATATACGTTATCCGCTTCACATTCGTCCATTGAAGTTGTATCGTATACAATAAACTTCATGTCGGGATAATCTGCAGCATACTTTTTGCAAAGGTCAAGGAAGCCGCTCCTCAAAAATACATAGTCGTATCCTTCCGCACAGAAATCGAAGAAGTACCCTTCGTAGGTGGAAATGTCAGTACCAACCTCGGAATAACTGACATCAAAACCTAATTCTTTCTCTGCCGCAAGGAGACCTTCATAAAGAAGATCGTTGAAGGAGAGATCTCCGAGCGCATTAAGAGCCAGCATTATTCTTTTACCTTCTCCAAATTTTTTTGATGGCTCACTAGACGGATCTGCGGTAACAGCAGAGCCTGATGGTGATGGTGTAGAATTCTGGTTAGCTCCAGTACCGTTGTTCTTACCACATGCGACAAAGGACATGCATAATACGACAACAAGAATGAAAGCTAAACTCCGTTTAAGAAACATTTTTACCCCCACTTTCTCCTTTAATTAAAATGATTTATATGCTAAAAAGCCATCGGCTTTTTAGTCACAGGGTGTGCACCATTTTAGGATAAGATGTGCATATGCGAGTATGCACTGGTAATAATTCTTAATTTCTACATACTCGTTTGGCCTGTGGCCTTTTCCGGCATGACCAGGTCCAAACGTTACAACCGGTATTTTTGCAATGGTTTGATAAAACCTGGAATCGTTTCCGGTATAGGAGATATCCAGCTGAGCGCTGCCTGAAGCCATGCATTGCGCTTCGTATACTGCCTTAACAAATGGTATTTCTCTGTCGGTTTCAAATGCGCCGCCCTTCTGGTAAACCTCGAATTTTGGAGGATTCTCTCTTAACCATTTGTCACCCGCGCTTCTTGTCATCAAGGTATTCACTACATCGTTGTAAGCTGATTCATAACTCATCTGGCCAGGGATATAATGCAGGCAAAAACTGAAGCTGCATTCGGACGGAACAGCAGATCCTGCAACGCCACCGTCTATGACTCCTATGTTAATAGTAGGAACCGGGAGATATGGATGTTTATAAATCATCATCCATTCCTTTTCCAGGTCGGAAAGCGCGTCAATTAATAACATTGCTTTTTCTATCGCGTTTACACCCTGCCACTTAAGTCCTGAATGAATGCTTACTCCTTTAACAGTTACCTTGAAGAAAATAAAGCCCATATTTGCCGTTATAATTTTGCAGTCGGTGGGTTCACACAGTACTGCCGCGTCAGCATTGTAGCCATGCATTGTGGCACAAAGAGTACCGTTGCCACCGCCTTCTTCATCAACCACTGATACTATACGAACCGTTCCCGGAAGAGGTATTCCTGCATCCTGTAGCAGCATGACAGCAGAGACTGCAGCAGCTAAACCTGATTTCATGTCGGACGTTCCTAACCCGTAGAATTTACCGTCTTTTTCCGTTGCCTTGATTGGTTCTGTATCCCATTCCTCTATGTTACCAATAGGCATTGTGTCCATATGACCATTGAATAAAATTGACTTCGCCTTCGGGTTGCCGTGAAATGTTGCTATGAGATTGTATCGATCTGTGTTATTATGACCCGGGTTTCCTTCGTTGTACTTTTCCAGCGCTTCGCGAATAGTATCCTCATCTATGTAATCTTTCTCTATTTCCGCGCCCATTGACGACAGAAGCTGCTCGAGATATCGTTGGCCATTTATTTCTTTGCCTCCGCCTATGCCATGATCGATAGTTTGTGTATCAATACCGACCAAATCAGTAAACACCTTAAGGTATTTCGATCGATTTTTCTCCAGTGTCTGCTCCAATATCTTTTTCAAATTAATTCCATCCTCTTCTATTAATAGTATATATTGGTATTAATTTGGTTAAAAAATAAAACAGCATTTGAATTGATTTTTGCAAGTTGAGATTTCATCCGATATGCTATATTATAAAGACAGCGAATATATAATTCAAATACATGTTTCATACGTTGATATACGAAAATCATATGGTGTTTTTATGGATATAAGACAGTTATACTACTTTGTTACAGTAGCGGAAGAAGGACAAATCAGCAGCGCAGCTGAGAAGCTTAATATGACCCAGCCGCCGCTTAGCCAGCAGATGAAAAAATTAGAGGAAGATACCAATACCAAGCTGTTTAATCGAACGCCAAAGGGTATTGAACTTACAGAAGCCGGCAAATTACTTTTAAGCCGTGCACATCAGATTCTGACCTTTGTAAGTAATACTGTTAATGAGCTGAACGAGTATGTTCAGGGTGCAAAAGGAATCGTTAATATAGGTATCATTTCGTCCTCGGTGGAATCACTGCTTTCATTTAAGCTCCCTGAATTTCAGAAAAACAATCCAAAAATAAAATTCAACGTTATCGAAAACGATACCTTCAGTATTTTGGACATGGTTGAAAAAGCACTCGTTGATGTCGCATTTGTCAGAACCCCTTTCTCCAGTATAGGTCTCCATACATATACCCTTTTTTCGGAGCCTGTATGCGCCGTTTTGAGCAAGAGTTATCTTGAACAAAGTACTTTGCGCGATAAACTCATGAGCTCTGATGAACCATTGCTCCTGAGTGACTTAATAGATGAGAAAATTATTCTTTTGCAGAACTATGAAAATACGGTTAAAACAGCCTGCCGACAATTTAACTTTGAGCCAAACGTAGTGTGTCGTGGCAGTAATGCCATTTCCGCCTTACTGCTTGCCAGAGCTGGTTTAGGTACAATGATAACGCCAATAAGCACCGTTGAGATGACTGATTTGTCCGACCTGATTGTTCGAGCTATCAATTGCAGCATTTTAAATTCCTCAATTGTTATGGTTTGGAATGCAGATCGAAAGCCATCTTATGCTGTAAGCAAGTTTATTGAGCATATAAAGAACCTGGAAATAAAAAGCCCCTGACCAGATCAGCCCAACCCAGATTCAACATCTGCCGATCATTTTATGCAATAAAGAAAAGAGGAAAGCCCCCGAAAACGCTTTGTTCTCGAGGGCTTTTATACCACTGGAAACTCGAAATCCGGGTACCTTTATTGAAAGAGAAACGGCTCTATAATGGTCGTGTCGTTCTGCTGGCGGGATCCCTTCTGAAACTCTTTTAATAAGATTAATAAATCTATAATGTCACCCAGTATTGCCAGTAAGGCGCCTATGATGGCCAGCCTGTATATTTCGGCATCATTGCTGCGGCCACGCATGATTCCCTCCGGGGAAAAGTCTCCGATACTGTATACTATTCCGGAAACTTTTCCCCGGTTCTATTTTATTCACCAGTACATCATTCTTTTACAGCTGTCCGAGTACGATCTTCCTGCTTGTAAGTTCACCTTTTTTAGCCCTGATGGGCACCGGGCCTTCTTCAACGAGAGGCTCTATCAGGTTGGTAACTACCTGGCCTTTTGCATTGGTTTTCCACAATGGCTGCGAGTAATCGAACAGATAGATTTCCGCATTTTCCACCGGGTTCCCCTTCTTGTCTGTAACCGTTATCGTTGCAGGTCCGCCGGAACCTATTCCTTCTACCTTGAGCAGCAACTGGTGATCGATGACCACTTTCATTTCGGGCATGCTGAACCTCTGGCTGGCTGGGTTGCCGTTCACAATCATCGCCCCAAGGCGGAGTCTGATCGGAGTGTTGTCCTGGAACGAGGGCTTTGCCCTGAATGTTATGGTCCCAAGCTTCGCCACCGCGTCGGCCGACAGGTTCGTAAGATTGTCAATTTCCAGAGTTATGCGCCCGATATTCGTGTCTACCCTGTGGGTCATTACCTTGCCTTTCTGCACCCAGGGCTCAAGGGCGATCTGAAGGCCTGCGGTCTTGCTGTCCGCGTCCACAACTTCGACGCTGTTCGTATCGTAAGTGATCTCCATGTATACTTTCCTGAGGTTCTTAGGATTATTGACTTCCAGTGTCGTCGTGAAGGTTCCGCCTTCGACTATCGGATTTATCGTTGTGGCAGTTACCCTTGGAGCCCCTGTTTCCACGGTGAATGCGATGGATTTGGACCACTGTTTTCCATTAAGGTCCGTAAAGGATATCTCAAGGACATGGTAACCGTCTGCCAGCGGAAGTTCCGCGCCCAGTTCTCCTTTGATGGATACGCTGACGTTGCCGGTTATGTTGAGCCCTGTTACCGGGGCTCCGTCAAGCAGTACTTTTACGCTGTTTATATCAACGCCGGCACCTTTCGGATCAACGGTGATCTCTGCCGTGAGCGGCACCTTTCCTGATTTCACAACCGAGTTATCTGCCGGTGATGTAATCTTCAGCGCAGGATCCTGAACCGCCGCTCCGCCATCTGCATAGATCACCCTTAACTGGTCGAAATACAGTGTTCCCTTCGTCCTCATCTCATCCCTTGAACACATTACGCGTATCGGGGTGTCAAGTACGAATGGCCCCTTCCGGCCGGACGGTATTTTGGCCTCGACATATTTCCATCCTGACCAGTCGATCCCGCCGGTTCCGGTGGATGGATTGTAATCCGGTGTAAAGTCTATATAGAAGCTTTCGCCGTTAGCATCCTTAACGCTTGCGCGCAGCCATGACTTGCTGTTGTCGCCATAGACCCACATACCTATGGCAGTCGCGTTGCCTGGTACGGATAACACGGTCTTGGTCTTAGTATTGGGATCCAACGCATATGCGTATACGCCTGCAACGCCTTTTTCAACTCCATTGTCAAGGGTGAAGTCATAATCCACCCTCAGGAGGCCATTCCCCGACCTGGCCAGCGAAGGATCATTAATAACGGACACATTGGCTGATTTTGCCCTCACTGTTGAATAGCCCCATCCTGTCGCGCCTTCAAAATCCTCGATAACGCTCAGTGAAGACTGTACATTAACGGTTATATACGCGCTCGTATTGCCATAGCTGACCTTTATCCTGCCGCTTCCGCTGGCTTCCTTTGACACGGTTAATACGCCGTCTTGGGTGATGGTCCCGATATTGCCCTCGACCTGCCAGCTAAACGAACTGTCTGCGCTTGTGACTTTTATGTTGTGGTAATATGCTTCGCAGCCAAGGTCCACAACGTCCCCCGGAAGAACGCTCAGGACGCTTTTTGACGGTTTTATGGACGTGATTTCATTGAGTACCCTGAGCTCCACGGCACCAACGGCATTTCCGCTGTATGCCATTACGCTGAACACTCCGGGCGTATTTCCGACGGTAAGCTTGCCCTGGGCATCTATTGTTCCCGTGTTACTCACCCATGACACAGGCTCAGTCAAATTGACAGGCAGATAGCTGGAATCCGTCGCCAGGGCAGAATACTGAACGGTAGCTCCGGGCAGCGCATAGACCATTCCCGGATATATGTGCAGTTTCCTGGCAGTAGTCTCCTTAGTGGCTTGTCCTTCCTTTATGGCGATGCTGGCCTTCGAAACCAGCAGAAGGCCGTTGGAATTGGCTCTTTCCGAGCCGTCCGAGGGAGTGTTGAGAAGCCCGGGGCTGCTGTGTCCGGGTCTCCTGGCTATTATGGCCGAGGACCCGCCGCCGTCAAGCTGGATGGCCTTTATGCATCCTTCCCTGTGCAGGAACTGGGCAACTTCCAGGCTCGAAACACCCTGGCTTAAGGTACTCCTGCCGTCACACTGGAAGAATACCACCTCTCCGTTTGCTTTTACTCCCACGGCTGTCGCCGGGCCGGTATTCGTTGTCGACAATCCGGATACTATGGCACCGTTATTGATCAGAATTTTTTCTCCGCCAATAGCCTGTTCCACGTTCGACCATTTGTTTTCCACGTCATTGAATATAAACGTGACCTCGTCGCCCTTCCTGAACTGGCTCAGGACGCTGTAGCCCTGCTTGCCGTTCCTTGCTGACAGCACCAACTGGTTAGCGCCGATGGGGGTGGCTTTAGCATCCAACTTTATATCTGTGACTTTTGCTATTATTGCCCCGCCAACCTTGACCTCGCCGTACAGCATATCAAGGACCACTTCAATGCTGGGAACGGTGCTCGCCGTATTAGGGCCAAAATCGCTGGTATACAGGTAGGGACCCCAGTCGCTCTGGGTCTTGTTCATGTTACTGAAAGTATACTGTTTCCCGTTATGAAGAAAACTCATTTCTATGTTGGGAGAGTCTATAACGACAGAGCCGTCCCTGTTAAAACCTATGGCATTCCACTTTGTATTGCTGTAGCTTACAAGCCTGCCGTCCTGTATCAGGAGGCCAATGGGGATTCCCGTCTCAACATAATAAAAGTCACCGTTGATTCCCCCAATAATGGATGCTCCCCTGCGGGTCTCCTCTATCTTGGAGGTGCTGCTCAGTGTGACCCTGCTGTTGACGCTGTTGCCGAAAGCGGCAAGTACCTTGGCATCGGAAGTGGCCGGGTTGAACGTGATGGTATGGCCGGCCTTGTACGTGCTCGATCCGCTTATACCTTTCCAGACATTCAAGGTGACTCCGGGCGCTATGGTCCGCTGTTCATCATAGATTATCCTGGTAGACCCAAAATCCCCGGTGAGAGCCATAGCGCTGTCACCAGCCAGGAAAGATACGGTTAAGACAAGGGACAGAAACATAGCGATAAAAGACTTGAGTGACCTTGAAACTCTTTTTCTCATGTAGGAACCTCCTGCCAAAACTATGAACTCTATAGGAAAAGCTTAGCATAAAACAATTGGATAAGACAGGGTAAATATGTTAACAGTGTATTTCGCTTTTGTTACAAAAACGGCTTGTTTTCTCGCTTTTTTTCACTTTGCCCCGATTGTTTCAACCCGGATGGAAATATGTTAAAATTATTGACATGAGTACGCAGAAAAACATGAAAAAAATCCTGATACGATTGATAATCATTATCCCCTGCGCGATCCTCCTTGCATCCGGTATCGCGGTCCTTGGGTATTTCACCTTTTTCCCGGCTAAGATGAAACTTATGATAGCCGGATATAACAGTACGGTCAAGCTGTACAATTGCATCGATAAAAATATTGATCTGCTGATGAACAGGTATTTTACGCCAAGGTTCGAAAGCACAGTCAGGGAAGAAAGAAGATTGGGGCTCTCTCTAAATGAAAAATTCCTGACTGTCTTTATAACTCCCGAGGAAGCCGAAGCGCTGCTTCCCCATATTAACAGGCTGGAACTGGGTTATGAAAGTCAACTAAACATAAAAAACAGGAAGCACTCTTCGGAGCTGTGGCTTAGTTATTTCTTGAACACGCTTCTGACCGCAAGGCTGTCCGTCGACGGGAACAGGTTCGGTTTTGGAGTTGATGAACTGTCCAACAAGACTGTTGCAGGCGAAATGTCCGACCTGGGAAGGCTTTCATATTTCTTCCCCGAAATACCCGAAGAGTTTTGGGACGCGGCTGAAAACACCGATCCGTGGATATGGGCAAAAACAGCCGAACAGGTTGAATTTGACCGAAAAGCGCTGAAAAAAGCGATGACAGGATATTTCAATGAAATCATGTCGTCCGTCGGCACGAGAAACATCACCGGGAGCAGGTACAAAACCGAGGTCCTGGGCGATGAAACTGCGTGCTTCGGGGTTATTATAAGGCTTGATGAAAACGACCAGAAAGAACTGGTCTCCAAAATCATCGGAAAGCTGAAGGAAGACGATTTTGTCTACGGGATTACGGCAGGCAATATCAAAAAAGCCCTCGATATCCTTGGCGAAAACGAGTATTACCGGGAACTGGTATCAGGTTACGGCCTTGCTGACGCCTTCGGCAGGGATGATTATATCAGGGGTCTTTCCAGGCTGGAAGAGGAAATCCTAAGCGCGAGCCTGCCTGAACTGACCATAAGGATATATATTGACGGGCTGGATATAGTCAAATACTCTTTCGATTTTGGAGCAAAAGAGGATACCGCGGCCGGCAAAAATACTCCTGATCCTGCTGTTGTCATTGAACAGCGCATAAACGGTCCTTCCTTCCAACTCGCCATATCGTCATATTGCGGCATTGATAATGGCTATCCGGCTTACCTGTATGTAAAGAGGGATCATAACGCGGACAAAGATCTCAACGGCATCGAAATGCGGCTAAACATGGGGGACACAGTGTCAAGGAACGATAATTATTGCTCCGTTTCAATAAAATCATCAGAGACCGAAAAAAGCAGGAATGAAAAAAGTCATATCATTGACGCGTCCCTTGAATACGGCATGCCGTACTTATTGGGAGAAGGAAAGCTGGGACTGTCACTTGAAGGGACCATTAAAAAGGATTCCGGCAAACAGACAACGAAGAAGGATTACAAGGGCAGGCTGACCTTCCTGATACCATTCGTAAGTTCCGACGAGCAGAGCATAGGCTTCTATTACGATACCAAAACCATATACGGCGAAAAGGTTGTCATACCCGAACCCGATGACGTTCTGGACCTTAAAACAGCCACCGATGAAGACTTTGAAATGCTGATCGATGAAGTCTACGATAAAATTAACGCTCTGATGCGATTGGCAGGATTCTGAAATCCGCTTGTCTAATTTTTGAGGGATCTTTTCAAGCCTAAGTAGGATAAAGAACCAAACACTATCGAGATTGCTCCAAGGAACCCAATGGCACGGAGGGCCGGATTGAGGCTGCCCGGCGCGGCGTACAGGTCAGTCAGGGCTTTCAAGGCCCATCCCTGCGGAGTCAGCAGGGCAACGGACAGAAGCTGTTCGGGCACTCCCGCAAGGTTCCATAGGCAGCCGCCCATGATCCCGGTCAGGATAGCGATGACAGGCGCCGACGCCTGCAGCTGGTGCGGGGTCTTGAATATGGCCGACAAAAACATGCTTATGCACGACACGCAAATAATGTAAACGACCATTACCAGCAAGGGCAGGATCCCTTTTACCAGGAGGGTATCAAATAAAATCCACTGTATTAAAGTAAAAACAAGGGTCAGGAACAGTCCCGTGATGGACAGCGCCGCGATGTTCCCGATGAAAAGCTTTAGGAGCGCGCCTTTTACCGAAAGCGCCCTGTATATGGTCCCGTTCATTTTCTCTTCGCACAGCCATCCGCCGCCGAAAAGCAGCCCCAGCATTATGAAGAGCACCAGGAGCCCCAGGGACGCTGCTGCAAAAGGCGGTATGGTTATATTCCCTTCCCCCTTCGGCTCTACCTGTACCTCTTCGTAAACAATAGTCATGACGGGTTCAGGCTGCCATAATTCTTCAAACCTTTCAGACACCTCATCATGGTCTATATCGCTGAAGCTTGCGCTGATCCAGTCGTAAGCGAAATATGTCGAGTATATCCTCAGTACCTCCGATGCCACGATCTCCTTGATAAGCTCGGAGGAGTATGTCGAGGGAGACTTCACAAGGGTAATAATCTCTTTGGTATCGCCGCGTCTAAGGCTGTCTTCAAAGCCTTTTTCTATGACTATCATGGCTTCGGCGTCATCGTTTCTGACTTCTTCCTCGCCGTCTTCAAAAAGCCCGGTTTTAATCCTTAGCCCTTCCTTGTCCATAAGGCGCTCGACAAGAAGCTCCGAGGTCTTGGTGCCGTCCTCGTCCACCAGGAATACGGGCACATAGTCAAGCTTCTCCTTCCTCATGGCATGGCCGGATATGATTGATAGCAGCACGGGAATGACTATAACGATCAGGAGGAGAAGTTTATCAGAGAAGTGGATTTTGAGGCGGCTTTTAAGTATGCTCAGAAAACTCATCCCTCGACCCTCCTTCTCCTTGTCCTTAATACCAGCGAGGCGCATATAAGGTAAAACAGCGCCATTGCAAGCAGTATTCCGGAACTCGTAAGTATCGGGCGTATATCTTCGCCGTATATGGCGTTCAGAAACCCATCCGATGACCACCTGCTGATGGTGAGAACGCTAAGCCTTCTGCAAATGGCTGGCAGCGAAGAAAGAGGATACAGGCTTCCACCGACAACAACCATCAGCAGTATGGACAGGTTCGCGATCAGGTCCGCGGCGCTTCCTGTTGATGAAATGCTTGCCACAAATATCGAAAAGGCGGCTGCCGCAAACGACGTGGTCAGGAAAACAGGTATCATGCTCCCTATTGACGAAACTGCCTCTCTGCCGCCTGCTATCCTGATAAATATTAAAATAACAATGAACTGGGCGGCCGATATCATTAACGACAACACCAGCTTTGATGCCGCAGTATGAAAGCTCGGCACAGGGGCCGCGTTGAGCCTTGAAAGGATTCCGAGCCGTCTTTCGTCCGTCAGGAGCTTCATGCACGGTATGGATGAAAACATGATGAACACGGACATGAGCGACATGGCATAGTATACGACCGGGTCGATCCCGCGCTTATCGTATTCCTCTTCCCTTATTACCGCCTTCCTGTCCAGGACAAGGTTTACAAAGGCTTCAAACGCCCTGTTTATTTCCTCCTGGGCTTCCTCGAATCTATAACCCTTTTCCGTCTCCATATCATAAATAACGCTCAGGGCGGCTATTCCAGAGGATACAGCGTCGGAACCCACGAAACCGACGTTTTTGACCAGTTGGGATTCAAGGTACTTAACGCTTGAACCCAGCACCTTTCCTGACTTGGGTTCCCAGTAATCAATGCTCTCCGCCAGATTTTCGGGAATAATTATGGCCGCTGCCGCTTCTTCATTTTCAATGAGCCTTCTTGCTTCTTCCTCGTCGGCGAATATGATTTTCTCCACTATGTCAAGATTCCGCAGCTGCGAGGCCAGGAGCCCGGTCCACGGGGATTTGTCGTTATCGACCAGGACAATTTTGAAGGGCTCGATGAACTTGCTGTGTTCGAGCAAAGGCGCCATCGCCGACGATACTAAAAGCACGGCAAGAACGGGCAGGACAAGGAGCATCAGGAGAGCCTTTAAATCCTTAAATATAATTTTCAGATCATTTTTGAATATAGCTGTGAAACCGGACATTCAGACCTCCTCCAGCCTGAGCATAAGCTGCTCCAGATCTCCGCAGCCGGTGCTCTCCATGATTTCCCCCGGGGAGCCGGAATATAGAAGGTTTCCTTCGCGCAGGACAATTATCCTGTCGCAGATATCCTCAAGATCATCCACATGGTGGCTGGTTATGATTATCGTCCGCCCGGACTTTTTAAGCTCAAGTATGAGATCGGCGATAGTTACCCTGGACAGGATGTCAACTCCTGCAGTGGGCTCATCCATTATCAGTATCCCGGGATCATGAAGAAGGGATGCCGCGATATTAAGCCTTTTCTTCATTCCCCCGGAAAAAGTCCTTACCTTGTCGTCTTTCCTGTCTTCCAGCCGGAGAAGCCGAAGAACAAAATCTATCTTTTCTTTTTTAACCTTTTTATCTACACCGTATATACCGGCCCAGAAATCCAGGTTCTCGTATGCCGTTAGCATCGGGTACAAGGCGTTTTCCTGAGGAACATAGCCAAGGCTGGCCCTTATCTTTCCGGGATCTTTCAGGATATCCACTCCTGATATGTGTATACTTCCCGATTCAGGCCTGTTTATTGTAGCAAGGAGAGAGATCAGAGTAGTCTTGCCTGCGCCATTGGGGCCTATGATACCCAATACTTCTCCTTCCCTGACATCGAAGGTAATATCTTTCAGGGCCTTCCGCCCCCTGTACTTCTTGTTTACACCGCGTACCTCTATAAGACTTCCGGATCTCATAGCAATTACCTTCCGCAACGTTAATAGTTGATACTTAATACAATTTTACACGAAACCTCGTCCTTATTACAGTCTATTGTTTTTCCCATGAAAAAAGCAGCCTTTTTCGGCTGCTTTTTCTTTATCAATGATGTCTTATTTCTTCTTGCCCTTTGCTGCTGCAACTTTCTCCTTCAGCTCCTTGCCAGCTTTGAATACAGGAGCCTTGGTAGCGGAAATCTTGATCTTTTCCTTGGTGCGAGGATTTACACCAATGCGGGCTTTGCGCTCTCTTACATCAAAGGTTCCGAAGCCTACCAGTGTAACCTTCTCGCCCTTTGCCAGTGCTCCGCTGATGCTCTCGATAATAGCATCCAATGCGATGCCTGCATCTTTCTTAGTCATTTCCGCTTTCTTTGCAATTGCATCAATAAGATCCGCCTTGTTCATTAACGACTCTCCTTTCGGATTTTATCTGGCATGTTATGCCATCTATTTTATACCCATATTATTTCATAAAACAACATAAAAAGCCATCTTTTTTATTAAATTTTTAAAAAAATTTTTCGAGAAAGTGTTTGCCCCAGCAGTTTATACATTTCTCACATTCTGTAATAATTATACCATGCCGTTTTTGGCTATTTGTCATATATTGTAAATACATTGTGAATTCCCAATTCTTTTTTTGTGATATTGTCTCGTACCAAGGGTTTGGGACTTTTGTCCTATATTTTTCCATCCATTACTGTTAGTTTTTGTTATTGCAATTTTGCACGGAAATCATAATGGTGCTTTTGTCATGGAAAAAGGGGTGAACTTTACTTATGACAGCATCCATAGATACTATCAGATAAAACTGGACAAAGTAAATAATGCAAAATTAGCGAAAAGGGTGATATTGATATTATGATCATAAAGATAACAAAGAAATTCCTGCCCTTAACTCTTGCCGTATTTTTGCTGATATTTGCCTCATGCTCAAAACGAATTTCATTTATAAAGATAACACCCAAGGATGCTCTTGATCTTCTGAAAGGCGATAAAAAGGCCGTCCTTATAGATGTGCGCACGGAAGAGGAATACCGCCTTATCAGGATTCCCGGGAGCTTGCTGATCCCCGATTACGAAATAAGGGAAAAATTCGAGAAAGCTGTTCCTGACAAAAACACGCCAATCATTCTGTATTGCACGGACGGGACCAGGAGCGCCAATGCGGCAAAGATACTCGTTGAGATGGGATATACCAAGGTCTTTGACCTTGGTGGCATACTGGACTGGCCTTATGATACCGATGGGGAAGATGTCTGAAGTTTGCATAGTCAATGACACAAACTATCCCAACCGTGTTTTTCTTGACTCTTATAAATGGCTGTGTTACAATATTCAAGCATGTTAATTGAATATCCAGTATTCAATTGGAGCGGCATGGAGAGATGGCTGAGCTGGTCTAAGGCGCACGACTGGAAATCGTGTGTACGTGATGAGCGTACCGAGGGTTCGAATCCCTCTCTCTCCGCCACAATTCGTCCGAAAACCCTTTCTACGAAAGGGTTTTCATTATTTTTACCGACAAAAACAACATTGATTT
>ENA-OWPA01000526-OWPA01000526.1-bioreactor-metagenome-genome-assembly--contig:-NODE-526-length-48914-cov-7.481049_pt1 | contig 48914 bp, 35 predicted proteins | sample MGYA00238139_ERZ651803 | MGnify/ENA primary metagenome ERZ651803 (study PRJEB26909, sample SAMN07631231) | bioreactor metagenome | isolation source: Switchgrass digestor | place: USA: Dartmouth...
GAGCCTTTAGGCTCTGCCTAGTACCAAGCCCTTATAGGGCTAGAGCAAACCACCCGCTGAGCGGGTGGTTATGATTTCTCCAGCTCTCTTTCCCAGTCTTCTTCCTTAAAGCCCACTAAGACTTTGTTTTCCCCGACTAAAATAGGTCTTTTAACCAACATACCGTCGCTGGCCAGAAGATCTAGCTGTTCTTCTTCGGTCATAGCCGGGAGTTTTTTAGCCAGTCCCAGGGTTTTATAAATTTGGCCGCTGGTGTTAAAAAACTTTTTCAAAGGCAGGCCGCTTTTTTTATGCCATTCTCTAAGTTCGACAACAGTTGGTTTTTGGTTTTTAATATGCCGTTCAACGTAAGTTATAGCTTTTTTATCGAGCCAAGCCTTGGCTTTTTTACAGGTGCTTCAACTGGGGTAACAAACAAATAAGTAACTCATCATCCTACTCCTTTTCTGTATTTTATAATCTTATTTTGGTAAAAGATCCTTAAGCTCTTGGAGGGAGGAAAGAACCCTGGCGCCTGATGACCGGAGTCTGCTTTCGTCCTGGTGTCCGCAGGCTACCACAATACAATCGGCTCCCAGGGCTTGGGCCACTTCACAGTCGTGAAGGGTGTCGCCGATTAAAAGAATTTCCTGGGGTTTGACAGTAGTTTTCTTAAGCCAATCTAAGCCTATTTGAACCTTACTTGCGGCATAGTGATTATCGAGCCCCAGAATCTGTGTAAAATAAGGTGTGAGCTGGTAATGGTCGACAAAGGGTTTGAGGCTTTCAATATGGCTGGCAGAGAGAATATTTTGGCATATTCCCAAAGCCGAAAAACGATCCAGCACTTCGTTAGCACCTTCTTGTAGGCTACATTCGAAGCGCCTTTTTTCATATAAGATGATATATTCTTCGGCAATCCGCTCAAAAGGTTCAGCTTCCAAGTCAAAGCCTAACTTGATGTAGTAATTGATTACCGGAAAATCAAAAGCTTTCCTGTAATCTTCCAGGCTTACCGGAGGCATTCCCCGTTTGGCCAAAAGCTCGTTGTTAACAGCTACTGACAGCCAGGCATCATTGATTAAGGTACCGTTCCAATCCCAGAGGACGGTCTTGTAGCGTTCTAAATTCATCGAGTATAGCTCCTTTATAAATTTGATAGATTATAGCGATAAAAAGGATTAAAGATTTAAACCTAGAATTTATTATAATTGTTTACCGGAGATAGTAAAGTAAAGGAAAGCGGGTTAGGTTAACTTAAGGAGGATTTAGATGGCAAAAGTCAGTCGCAGCAAAAAGGAGTTGTTTCGGCAAAAACAGTTAGAATGGATAAAAATCGGAGCTATCTGGGGTGTCGTCTTGCCCGGACTAGCCTATATCGATTTTCTCTATCGGAATCCTATATTCTACACCATCTATGTGGTCTTCTGCTATTTTGCTTTAAAAATAACTTCCAAAATCAGAAAACGGCTGGTTAAGTTAAATGCTGATTATAAGTTTTTAAAGCGACTGGAAGCTATCGATGAGGATATCCATGCTCTACAGGGAGTAAAAGTGGAAAAGGGCAAAAAAGGGGCTCGAATTGATTGGACCTTGGTCAACCGTCAGGGCGTTTGGTGCCTGGAAGTAAATATTTTGGCCGGAAAAATTTGCGGTAAAGAAAATGAAAAAGAATGGTCCCAAACCTTAAAACCTAAAAATCCGAAAAGCAAAACCCTTAGCTTTCCTAACCCACTGCTGGAAGTCCGGTACGGGGCTAAGCGTTTAAAAGATTTTTTAAAACAGCGTTTAAAGGAAGATGTTCCTGTCTATCAGGCTGTGGTTTTTACTAATGCCAGTGAACTGGAAGTGGGGACTTTTGAGGCGGTTTTGCTAAACCGGCTGGAGGAACTTTTTCAGACTAAAGGGGATAATCTTTTGACTCCTGAAAAAATAGGCCGAATAGTTGATGCCATAAAAGAAGCTTAAGCGGTGAATAGCCCGTAACGACCGCTAAAAAAGCCTTTGTGGATTTCCACAAAGGCTTTTTAAAAACAAAGGTTATTTCAATTTAGCCAGTGCGTCTTTAATTCTTGCTATAGCCTTTTCAATGTTTTCTACCGAGTTAGCGTAGGAAAGACGTAAATATCCTTCACCGTAAGAACCGAAGGAAGTACCGGCTAAGCAAGCCACGCCTGCTTCATAAAGTAGGTAGTCAGCGATTTCTTTACTGGACTTGCCGAAAGATTTAATGTTGGGGAAGACATAGAAAGCGCCTTCAGGACGTAAGCAGCTTACTCCTGGAATAGCATTTAAGCCGTCTACGATAATGTCGCGGCGTTTCTTAAATTCAGCTTTCATAGCTTCCACTGCGTCTTGCGGTCCGGTCAAAGCTTCAATACCGGCTATTTGAGTAAAGGAAGCGGTACAGGAATTGGAGTTGGTCATTAGCTTGGTTACCTTTGCGGCGATGTCTTTATGCATTACACCGTAGCCAAGCCTCCAACCGGTCATAGCATAGGTTTTGGAGAAACCATCAAGAATAATGGTCCAATCTTTCATGCCGGGTAGGGAAGCGATGGAAACAGGTTTTTCATCAGAGTAAATTAACCTGTCATAAATTTCGTCGGATAAAACGACGATGTTTTTACCGCGAACAGCATCAGCAATAGCTTCTACGTCTTCTCTTCTCAGGTAACCGCCGGTTGGGTTTTGCGGTGAGTTGATGATTAACATTTTGGTCTTGGGAGTGATTAAGCTCTTTAATTCGTCTACGTCCAAACGGAAATGATTTTCTTCTCTTAAAGGAATAGGTACAGGTTTAGCACCGATGTATCTGGCAACCGATTCATAAATGGGGAATCCTGGGTTAGGATAAATCACTTCGTCGCCAGGGTCACAAAGAGCGAGTATGGAGAAGAAAATAATCGGTTTACCACCTGGTACGATGACGATTTCGTCAGGATCAGCCGGTACGTTTTTATATTGGCGGACATAGTTAGCTATAGCTTCTCTTGCTTCGGGCAAACCGGCAGAAGGTGAATAGTGGGTGTATCCTTCATTTAAGGCTTTGATGGCAGCATCGATGATGTTACGTGGGGTATCAAAATCCGGTTCTCCGATTTGTAGGTGGACGATGTCTTTGCCTTGGGCTTCCAAGGCTTTTGCTTTGGCTAATACTTCAAAAGCCGTCTCGGTACCAAGGTTTGCCATACTTTTGGCAAGGATGTGTTCCATCATGGTAGGGATCCTCCTTTATAATAGTTTATGTATATTAACCTATAGCTTGTCTAGTCGGGTGAAAAGCTTACATCATACGTACAAATTAACTATAGGTAACACATTTTAAATTATATCACAATATTTCCTAACTGGCAGGTTAACTTCAAGTTTTATGTGAATATTTACCAAAGATATTCTGTATACTTGTTATCTTATGCTTTACGACCGGCTTTTATTTATTTTGTTCGGTTTTTAAGATCATATTCCCTGCCCGAGAAGTATCAAAATATTATTACTTTTTATTTAGAGTAACGTAAGCTTTAATCCTTCTATCTTGCGCTAAATGGCTAAAAAGGTTTGTAATATGATAAAAAAATCAGGAGACCAGGCAGGAAATTTAGATATAGTTTATAATTAAAGAGAATTTAAGAAAGATAAAATAGTACTTTTACAAAGGAAGAATTTATTGGTAAAGGAGTGTACGGTGTGGAAAGAAGGAAAATGGGCAGTAATTTCAGCTGGCAACAAGAGCTCTACGCGGCGGCAGACAGGATCAGGTACCGGGTAATGGAGCATACCGTCAAGAACAACGGCGGCTATTTGGCTCAAGCCTGCTCCTCGGCTGAAATCTTTGCAACCCTTTATTTAAATGTACTTAACTTGGAAAAACCGGAAAAACCTTTGGAGTCCGGCGCTTTTACCGGAGTGCCCGGACCGGCTAATCCCAATCGCCAAACCGGTGCTATTTATAACGGGAAAAAATCCAGGGAATATGATCGTTTTTTCTTATCACCAACCCATTATTCCTTGGTACTCTATGCTACCTTGATCGAAGCGGGACGGATGGCCGAAAGTGCTTTAGATAATTTTAACAAGGATGGCAGCGTGGTAGAAATGATCGGGGCAGATCATTCGCCCGGCATGGAGATTATGACCGGTTCTTTGGGGCAGGGCATCAGCCAGGCTGCAGGAATTGCCCTGGCCAGAAAGCTAAGGAAGGATACCGGCAGGGTGGTCATCTTCTTATCCGACGGGGAATGCCAATCGGGTCAGTTTTGGGAAGCTGTCCAGGCCATGTCTTTTCATGGGCTGGAAAATGTTTTGGCTTATGTGGATATTAACGGTTACCAGTGTGACGGGAAAACGTCAACGGTTATGAATTTAGAGCCTTTCCATAAGCGTTTGGAAGCCTTCGGAGCCAGAGTGTACAGAATTGACGGCCATAACGTAGAAGCCTTGGCGGCTCTTGGAAAACTTCCGCCGGATGGGAGGCCGACCTTCATCTTATGTGATACAGACCCTTGCAGAGGTATTGATATCCTAAGGAAACGCATTCCCAAGCTCCATTATGTAAGGTTTAACAGTCCTGAGGAGCGGGAAGCGTACAGGCAAGCCTACAATGAAATCATGCGCAGCAAAGCGGCAGGGAGGGAATTATAATGGAAATTTTAAAAAAGGTACACGCCAATAATTTGGTAAAATGGGCTGAAGACAAACCGGAAGTAGTTGTCCTTTCAGCAGACTTAACCGGATCTACCGAGGTCGATTTGTTTAGAGACACTTATCCTGACCGCTTTTTTTCCATGGGTATTGCCGAGCAGAATATGCTGAGCTGGGCAGGCGGGCTGGCTAGGGAAGGCTATAAGCCCTTTGTCCATACCTTTGCCGTCTTTATCTACCGCAGAGCATATGATCAAATTGCCATGTCCATTGCTTACCCAAACCTGCCGGTTAAGATGTTTGGCTTTTTACCCGGGGTGACCACTCCAGGGGGAGCTACCCACCAGGCTATAGAAGATGTTGCAGTTATGCGCTCCTTGCCTAATATGACCATCCTCGAATGTGGGGATGCGACTGATGTGGAATCGGTCCTCGACGTAGCTTACAACATTGATGGGCCGGTCTATATCAGGATGCTAAGAGGTGAAATTCCCAGGCTTTTTCCATCTTCCCAGCCCATGGAGTTTGGCAAATCAAGAATTTTAAGTGAAGGGAATGACCTGGTTCTTCTGACCAGCGGTATTTGCACGGAAGAGGCCCTGCGGGCTGCTCAGGCCTTAAAGTCAAGAGGGCTGGCTATTCATCACCGTCATATCTCAACTTTAAAACCCTTTCATGAGGAAGATATTCTAGATGCCATAAGCCAAGCCAAGTACGGAGTAATTACCATGGAAAACCACACCATTATCGGCGGTCTGGGCACTATCGTGGCTGAAAAGATGGCTGAAGCGGGAATTGGAAGGAAGCTGAGAAGGATAGGACTGAGAGATACCTTTGTCCATGGCGCCAGCAAGCAATACTTAATGCATGAGTACGGGATTGATGCCTGGGCTCTTATCAGAGAAATTGAAGACATGACAGGCAACAAACTGGATATTCAGAGTGACGAATTAACTGCCCCCTTTGTGGTAGACGTGCACAGCAAGGCCAAAGTAGAAGCCCTATAGTACGGTGTGAAAGGAGCATGGGAATGTTTTTTTCCGGTGTTAGTCGCTTAACCTTACCTTGTGAGAGGTTTACGGTGGTTTATAAGGTCTGGGGTAGTGAAGAAGAGGCCTACGCCAGAGCTAAAGATATCTGTCTTGAACAAACGGTGGAATTTCCCGGCGATTTGGTCCCTCCAGGGGTGATAGCAGAGGAGATTGTAGGCCGGATTGAGTCCTTCCAAGCTTATGACGAAGAGAGCTATCAGGTTGCCATAAGTTATCCGGTAGAATGTGCAGCAAATGAGCTTACTCAATTGCTCAATGTAATTTTCGGCAACATCAGTATCAAGCCCGGTATCCGGGTAGAAAAGCTGGAACTGCCGGAAAGCATACTTAAAAACTTTAAAGGACCACGTTTCGGCAGGGAGGGCCTGCGCGAACTTTTAGGAGTGGGAGAACGGCCTTTACTCTTTACGGCTTTAAAACCCATGGGCTTGACCAATGAAGAGCTGGCTGAATTGGCCTACAAGTTTGCCCTGGGCGGAATCGATATCATCAAGGATGATCATGGCCTTTCCAATCAGCCCTTTTCGGCCTTTGAAGAGCGGGTCCGGCTTTGTGCTGAAGCTGTTGAGAAAGCCAACAAAAAAACCGGTTATCATTGTATTTACATGCCTAATATTACGGCGCCTTATTACGAAGTGCTTGAGCGGGCCGGAAAAGCTAAAAATTTGGGAGCGGGTGGTTTCTTGATTTCACCTGGGCTTACCGGTTTTGATGCCATGCGCGTCATCGCCGAGGATGACAGTCTGGGTCTTCCGGTGATCAGTCACCCGGCCTTTTTAGGAAGTTATGTCCTCCATAAGGGCGGTATGGCTCATCAGGTGATTTTCGGTCAAATCGTGAGATTAGCCGGGGCAGACGGGACAATCTATCCCAACTTTGGCGGACGTTTTTCCTTTACCCGTGAAGAATGCGGGAAAATTGCCCGGGCAACGGCAGAGCCAATGGGCCAGCTAAAGGCCATTTTCCCCTGCCCGGCAGGAGGCATGAGCTTGCAAAGCATACCAGAGGCTTATAAATTTTACGGTAATGAAGTTATCTTCCTGGTAGGGGGCGGGCTCTTTAAGCATAAAGACGACCTGGTGGAAAACAGCAGGTATTTTAGGGAATTGGTTGAGAGTTTGAGTTAAAGAATCCGGCAGCAAAGTCCAGTTAAAAATCTAAGGTTAATTTTTAAAGCATTTGGAGAATACCATCCTTTTTAGGAACGGTATTCTACCAAATGCTTTTATTTTACTGCCATTTATCAAATATTGAAGCAAGCTTTTTAAACCTACCCTTGACAATTTCTTCTTTAAAAAATATACTGTGTATATACAGCATATACAGTATTTACACTTAACGGGTGAGCGGAATGGATATCTTTATTTCCAATACAGCCAAGGAACCGATCTATGAGCAAATTGCCAACGAGATTAAAAAGTTAATCCTTCAGGGTAAACTTAAGCCCGAGGAACCTTTACCTTCTATCCGTAATTTAGCTAAAGAACTGAGAATAAGCGTCATAACCACTAAAAGGGCCTATGAGGAATTGGAAAATGAAGGCTACATTGTTACGGTGGGAGGTAAAGGGACATTTGTTGCTCCTTTGTCTCCTGATTTTTTTCAGGAAAAGCGGCTGTACCTGGTAGAGCAATCTCTAAGAGAAGTTGTTGAAACAGGAAAGAGTTTAGGCGTAAGCCTTAAAGAGTTTATCGACTTGCTCAGTTCTCTTTATAAGGAGGAGTAAAAAATGGACACTGTTTTAGAAGTAAAAAATCTAAGCAAGGTCTACAGAGATTTTACCTTGTCAAATGTCAGCTTTAGCTTGGAAAGAGGATATATCATGGGCTTTATTGGGCCTAACGGGGCAGGGAAAAGTACCACCATTCGCTTGATTATGAATTTGCTAAAAAAGACGAGTGGAGAGGTAAAAATATTTGGCTTAGACTATCGCACCCACGAAAAAGAAATTAAAAATCGCCTCGGCTTTGTCTACGATGAAAACATTTTTTATGAAGAACTGACTATTCAGGAAATGGCAAACCTTTTAGCTCCTTTTTATTTCAACTGGGATGAGAAACTCTTTCAAAAGCTGCTTAAAGTTTTTGCCCTAGAACCTAGAAAGAAAATTAAAGAGCTTTCCCGGGGCATGAAGATGAAGTTTTCTTTAGCAATTGCCTTATCCCACCATGCTGAACTCATCATCATGGATGAGCCGACCTCGGGCCTAGATCCCATTGTTCGCAGTGAATTATTAGATATTTTAAGCGAGTATATGGAAGATGGGGAAAAGGCTGTCTTTCTCTCTACCCATATTACCACTGATTTAGACCGTATTGCCGACTATATTACTTTTCTCAATGCAGGAAAGATAGTTTTTAGTGCCAATAAAGACGAAATTTTAGATCGCTATGGGGTGGTTAAAGGGGCAAAAGAAGCTTTGACCCCGGCTTTAAAAGCTGAGCTTCTTGGAACTAAAATAGGGAGCCTTGGCTTTGAGGGGCTGACAACCGACAGGACAAAAGTGAAAGATATGGTAGGGACGGATGTTCTGATTGAGAGGCCAACTTTAGAAGATATTATGCTCTACACCGTTAGGGGGGAACAAAATGCTTAGGTTAATCTGGAAAGACCTGCTTGTCCAAAAGAAAAGCTGGTGGACAGTTGCTGTTTTACCAATGTTTATGCTTATCGCTTTTGCTAACCAGCCGGAAGCAGCCCTTATAGCCGGACCTTTGGCCGTGGCTTATGTGCTCGTTATAATGGCCTGTGTTTATGACGAAAAAAATAAGACGGACCTACTTTGGTGCAGCTTGCCTATTTCTCGCAAAACCATCATCGGGGCGAAGTATCTTGCCGCCTTAACCTTTATACTACTGGGAATTCTTGTGGTAACTGTTTACGGATTTATCATAAAGTTTTTCGGTATTCCCCTACCTATAGAAGTTATTAGCCTTGAAGATATCTTTGGCATAATTATGGCTACAAGCCTGTTCGTAGCTTTATTTTTCCCGCTTTATTTTAAATTCGGCTATGCCAAAACCCGATATTTTGGCATTTTAGTCTACGTACTGCTCTTTATGGCTCCGCAGATATTAAAGGAGGGGTTAGAAGATAATGCGGAGTTAGCAGCTTTGGTGCAAAAAATCACTTCCGGCTTAAGCGGGGCAGTAATTGCTTTGTTTCTTTTAGGGATTTCCTACTTTGTCTCAGTGGGCATTTACCAGCAGAAAGATCTTACTTAAGCAATCAAATTCAGTTGGCTTCTAATAAAATTGGGCGTAAAAGCAAAACCTCCATGTGGGCAGAGTATCCTGCTAAACACAGGAGGTTTTTATGTCTTATTTAACCAAAGGGTAGCAGGTTAAAAGCCTGTTTTACAAGGTAACTAAACTAATGCCCGCACTTGTGCCAATCCGATCTACGCCGGCGGCCACAAACTCTAAAGCCTGGCTTCTGCTTCTAATTCCACCGGCTGCTTTTACTTTCATGGGAACTGTTTGTTTAAACAGCTTAACATCTTCAATCGTAGCTCCACCGGTACTGAAACCCGTTGAGGTCTTTAAAAAGTCGGCACCTGCTTCGTAGCAAATTTTAGCCGCCAGAACTTTTTCTTCAGTACTTAAAAGACATGTTTCTAAAATCACTTTGACTATCTTGCCCTGGGCGGCTTCTACCACTTGCTGAATATCGTTTCTTACGTAATCATAATCGCCGGATTTTAAGGCGCCAACATTAATTACCATGTCAACTTCAGTGGCCCCATCCTGAATTGCTTTTTGGGTTTCATAAGCCTTAACGGCTGAACTGTTTGCTCCCAAAGGGAAACCGATCACAGTGCAAACTTCAACCTGTTTTTCCTTTAAACAGTTGGCTGCTAAAGCCACATAAGAGGGATTAACGCAGACAGACTTAAAACCGTATTCAATTGCTTCCTGACAAAGCTTATCAATCTGTTCTTTGGTTGCATCGGCTTTTAATAAGGTGTGATCGATTATGGAAGCAAGTTGTTTATCAATGCTTGACATAGTGTTTCTCCTTTCTTTTCTTAGTTAGTAGATTTTCACCTCGGTGGGCGGGAATCTACTGCAGGCCAAGTCATTTAGTATATATAATCATCTTAATCCAACTGCTCAGCTTGTCAATTAGGCCAGAATCTAGTACAGTAAGGTCATTCTATAATGATCTTAAAAATATATTGGTGTTTTTTCCTTCAGATAATAGGTAATAAAAGGAATTTTAGCGATGGGCTAGAAAACTAAATGATAGTAATTATTTTTACTTACTTAGGCCATATTCTTCTTAAATTATTATAAAAATAGTCGAAGATTAGTATTAAGTGAAGGAGAATCAAGTTGGATATTATACAAACCCTTGCTAAAGAACTGGAATTAAAAAAAGAGCAGGTAGACGCCGCTGTTAAGTTGTTGGATGAGGGGAATACGGTTCCTTTCATCGCTCGTTACCGGAAAGAGTTAACCGGTAGTCTAAGTGATGAAACCTTAAGAATCTTGGAAGAACGACTCGCTTACCTAAGAAATCTGGAAACGCGCCGGGCGGAAATTGCCAGGCTTTTAGCTGAGCAAGGTGTGCTAAATGAAGAGCTGGAGAAAAAAATAGCCAAAGCTAATTTGCTGGTAGAATTAGAGGATATTTACCGGCCCTACCGGCCGAAACGGAAAACAAGAGCATCTGTAGCTAAAGAAAAAGGCCTTGAACCCTTAGCTCGGTTTCTGCTGGCTGAACAAGAGGGAGATGTGCTGGCGGAAGCCCAAAAGTACATTAACGAGGAAAAAGAAGTAGGGAACGTTCAGGAAGCCCTGCAAGGGGCCCAGGACATTATTGCCGAAATGGTGGCCGATGACGCCCAGATAAGAGGAAAGGTTCGTTCCATGCTCAAGCAAAGAGGCATATTGGTTTCCCGCAAAAAAGCAAAAGCAGAAGAACGTTCTCCCTATGAAATGTATTACGATTACCAGGAAAGCGTAAAAACTATCCCTCCTCATAGAATTTTAGCCATCGACAGGGGAGAAAGAGAAGGATTCCTCGAGGTAAAAATAGAGTTCCCCAGTGAAGAAATACTTAGCTATCTACAGACCTATTTTCAAGTTAAGGAATTAGCCGGTGCTGAATATGTGCTGGAAGCTATAAAAGACGGTTACAACAGGCTGTTAGCACCCAGTATGGAAAGAGAGATCAGGAATGAGCTGACAGAGAAAGGCGAAGAACAGGCCATCAAAGTTTTTGCCGCCAACTTAAAGAAGCTCTTGCTGCAGCCTCCTTGCAAAGGTCAAACGGTAATAGGCTTTGATCCGGCTTACCGGACCGGCTGTAAGCTGGCGGTGGTTGACCCTACGGGAAGGGTGCTGGATACGGCTGTTATCTATCCAACTCCTCCCCAGAATAAGGTGGAAGAAGCAAAAACGGTGTTGACTGAGCTGATTACGAAACATCAAGTTACGGCCATTGCTTTAGGTAACGGTACGGCTTCCCGGGAGAGTGAAAAGTTCATCGCAGAACTGTTGCCTGAACTTCCTCACAAGGTCATGTATACCATAGTCAACGAGGCAGGGGCATCTGTCTACTCGGCTTCTAAGCTTGCCCAAGAAGAATTTCCGGACTTTGATGTTACTTTGCGGAGCGCAGTTTCCATTGCCAGAAGGCTGATTGACCCTTTAGCCGAGCTGGTAAAAATTGACCCCAAAGCTATTGGGGTAGGCCAATATCAACACGATGTAAACCAGAAACGCTTGGGAGAAACTTTGCGAGGTGTGGTGGAGGACTGTGTAAACAGTGTAGGAGTTAATTTAAACACGGCCTCAGCTGCCCTTTTGAGTTATGTGGCAGGAATCGGCCCAGGAGTAGCCAAAAAAATAGTGGCCTACCGGGAAGCAAACGGTCCATTTAAGGAAAGAGGGGAGCTTTTAAAAGTTTCCGGTTTAGGGCCCAAGGCTTTTGTCCAGTGCGCCGGCTTTCTAAGAATACCGGGAGCTAAAAATCCCCTTGATAATACGGGAGTTCATCCTGAGTCTTATGAAGTGACCTATCGACTGTTAGAAAAGCTCGGTTTAAAGTTGGAAGAAGTAAGTTCCAAAGGTGTGCAAGCTGACCTGGAGCAACTTGCTAAAGAATTAGAAGTAGGACTGCCTACACTTAAAGACATTGTCAAAGAGTTGGAAAAACCGGGTAGGGACCCGCGGGAAGAGTTGCCTCCGCCTGTGTTTAAAGCCGGAGTGACGGAACTGAAAGACTTGAAGTGCGGTATGGTTTTGACCGGCGTAGTTAGAAATGTAGTTGATTTTGGGGCCTTTGTCGATATAGGTGTTCATCAGGACGGCCTGGTTCATATTTCCCAAATGACCGATAGCTTTGTCAAAAATCCTCTGGACGTGCTCAATGTGGGAGACATAGTCCGAGTTAAAGTGTTAAGTGTAGATGTAGAGCGCAAAAGAATAAGCTTGACCATGAAAGATTTGTAAAATTTTATTTTACCAATAATTTTATGCAGGATTTTTATAACAAAAAGACAACAATTATCCCGAGATGAGAAAGAGGTGATGGGAGTGCTGCCAGAGGGTTTAATTGTTAAAAGAATAAAAATACGTGATGTTTTATTGATTCTGTTTCTGCTGGGACTGAGCATCTTAAGTTTTAAAAACTATTTGCTGTTTCATAGCACGGTAGAAATATATACGATCCTCAATTTCTTCTGTATGAGCATTCTGAGCATCAACGCATATGCATTATCACCCGATAGTTTAGATTCTTTTTACGGCTTTTTGGGGATTGCCAGTATCTTTGTCGGGGTATTCCATTTTTTACATGCTCTGGCCTATAAAGGCATGGGCGTATTTCCAAATGTGACGACTAATTTGCCAACCCAGCTTTACATAATTTCCAGTTATATGTTCAGCTTATCCTTGCTTTTTTCTTGTTTATTTGCCTCTAAAAAGGTAAAAAGCGGCCTGTTATTTTCAGTATATGGAGTCTTAACAGTACTGCTTCTTTTGAGCATTTACTATGGAGTTTTTCCTGACTGCTATGTGGAACCACAAGGTTTAACCCTTTTTAAGATTGGTAGTGAGTATGCAGTCTGCTTTATTTTCCTTTCGGTTCTAGTGTATTTATATTTTAATAAAGAAAAATTCCACCCCACGGTTCTTAAGCATACTTACCTTGCTGTTGCTTTTGCTATTGGGGGAGAATTGATGTTTACTTTATATACCAGTGTTTTTGATTATGCCAATATGCTGGGGCACCTGCTCCAGATGCTTTCCGCCATTTTTATTTACCGGGGACTGGTGAAGACCTGTTTTACAGATCCCCTGGCTGCTCTTTTTTCCGAACTGCGTGAAAAAAATGAAGAGCTGAAAAGCCAAACTCAGAAACTGCAAAGAATCAATGAACGCCTGGAACAGGAAATAGAGGAGAAAAGTCGAATCCAGCGGGAGTTATCCGTCAGTAAAAATTTATACAAAGGTCTTTTCCATAATCTTTTGGACGGCTTTGCCTATAATAAACTTATCTATGATAAAAACGGAGTGGCTGTGGATTACGTCTTTCTCGAGGTTAATGATGCCTTTGCCAAGTTTTATGGTTGGAGAAAAAACGATCTCATAGGGAAAAGAGCTACTGAGGTATTTCCTGAGGAGGCTCCCTTATGGATACCCCTCTTTGCCAAGGTGGCTGAAGAAGGCACCAGTTTACGCTTAAAACATCATTTTACGGAAAAGAATAAGTGGATAACCATTAGTTCTTTTAGTCCGGAGAAAAACTATTTTGCCACAATTGTTACCGACGTGACGGATTTAAAAGACTCATGGGACGAGAAGCTGGCTTAAGTATTTTAAAATTGCTTTGATTGACGGTTCGCTAATAACCGCAGTAAGCAAGAAGGGCGACAAAAGTCGCCCTTTTTCTTTAGCTAAAAGTTTCTTTTTAGCTCTTTCCATTTATTCAGTTCCCGGGCAATGCGAAGGAAATCCTGGTTAAGCTTATCTTTTTTATCTTCTTCTAAAGGCTCACTTAATTTGCCGCTTAAAAAGGCCAGTTCACATTCCAGCCTGGTAATTGTATCATTTATTTCATTAATATTTAGTTGAACCCGCCCATTTACCGACCCCTGCTCATTTTTAGCAAGATAGTAGTCATAATCACCTTCATAGTGCCTGAGTGTCTGGTTTTCCAGATGCAGGACCCTGTTTGCCAGGCGCTTAGTGAAATATCTGTCGTGGGAGACAAAAAGGATGCTTCCCTGATAGTCTTCCAGCACTTCCTCAATTTTTTCTTTAGATTCAATATCCATGTAATTAGTCGGCTCATCTAAAATGAGCAGGTTGGCCCCTGCTAAAATCAGTTTGGCAAAAGCCACTCGCCCTTGTTCTCCCATGCTCAAGTTCCCTATCCGTTTATAAACAGCGTCACCTCTAAAAAGCAGACAGGCCAGGAGCAGCCTGGCTTCATCCATGGCAGCTCCGCAAGATAAAACTTCGTCGAGGATAGTAACAGTTCTATTTAAATTATTCAACTCCTGAGCAAAATAACCTATAGTGACCGACGGGCTAAGCCTGACCAAGCCGGAGGAAGCCTCTTCAAGACCGGTGATAATCTTGAGCAAAGTAGTTTTGCCTGTACCATTTGACCCAAGTAAGGCGATTTTCTCACCTCGTTTAACAGTGAAGGAAACGTTTTTGAAAATAAGCTTACTATCATAGCTCTTGGTCAGGTCTTGGACCTCTACTATAATCGGCGGTAGTTTCTTGTCAATCACGCCTTTATTAATAATTTCAAAAGCAGGGGAGATTGTTTTTGGCGGTTTTGAAACAGGATTATTTTTTAGGCGTTCCAGTTCTTTTTCCTTGGCTTTCAAAGCACTTGCATGTTTCTTAGCTTTAGAACGCCAAAAGTCGTTTTGGCCGGCGGCTTTATGGGCTGAAGCATACCAACTGCGCCTGGCAGCGATCATTGCTTCCAGGCTTTCTATCCTGGCTTGCTGTTTGGCATATTCTTTAGTGAGATTTTTTTCTTCCTGCTCTTTTTGAACTTTATAGGCACTGTAGTTTCCGCTGTAAGTCTTAAGTCCCTTAGGGGTTAGTTCCCAGATCTTGTTAGTTACCTTGTCGAGAAAGTAGCGATCGTGAGACACTACTATCAGGGGTTGACCCAGTTGGCTGAGCTGAGTTTCCAGCCATCTACAGCTTTCCATATCTAAGTGGTTGGTCGGCTCATCTAAAAAAAGTACGTCATAATCGCTGACCAGGATTTGAGAAAGCATTAATTTAGTCTTTTCCCCGCCGCTTAAGTTTCTAGCCTTTTGTGACCATAACTCTTCAGCTAAGCCGACCTGATTTAAAGCCTTCTTGACGATAACTTCGGTATTAATAGACCGGCGGAGGCTTACAGTTCCATAAACTTGCTCCCAAACAGTTACATCGTCTTTAAACTCTGGCCGCTGTTCAATGTACAAAATTTTAAGGGAATTAGGAGTGTAAGCGATTTTGCCGCCGTCCGCTTCTTCCAAGCCGGTTAGTAACTTTATTAGCGTTGTCTTACCGACTCCGTTTGCTCCAATTAGTCCTACCCGGTCTGCTTGGTGTAGGGCTCCAGTGATATTTTCCAAAACGGTTTTACCGTTATAACTCTTGGTTAGCTTATCGAAAGATATCTGCATAAGATCGACTCCTTTACAAAACAAAAACTGCAATAAAACACCCAGGTGTTCTATTGCAGTTATTTAAAAGCAATTTCTGTTTGGTTTAGATAGAGATTATAGTAAGCCTGTAAGTGTTTTTAACTATTACTCTTAAAAAAGTGCATACTAACCCCCCACCTTTTTAAGAGCCTATGAAATTACTTAGTTAAAAACACTTGCTTCATCTTTGCCTCCGCTTAGGATATTAGTGATTTCAGTTTAACATAGCATGATGTGGGAGTCAACGCAAGTAGGGTACTAGGAGATATCTTTGCTATTTACTACCAGAGGACAAGGAGTGTCTCCTTTTGTCTGCTTGAAATGTTGACACGCTTAGGAAAAAGAGCTAGAATTACAATTAGTAATTTACTAAATTACTAATTTAGTAATCAAATAGGAGGAGCTAACATGAAAATACCGACTACCTTAAAACATAAACCGGTAATCGTTTCGGAAAACTATGAAAACGTTGACGGCAGGTACGCTTATAATTCTGATGCCAAGGGCCTTTCCCTGGGGTTGGCCCAATGGAATGATCGGGGTAAAGTAGATATTTCGGCTAAGGTTTGGAGATATACCGGGGAAAAATGGTCAAGACAATCTGAGGAATTACCCTTACACCGGGTGCTGGATCTGGCAATCCTGATTACAAGATCTCTCCAGCACTTTAGGGAAGCTTACCGCTATGAAAATTTATACGATCCTAATAACCCGGTAATTGACCGGGTCGGTTTGCAAGGTGACGCCATGACCGTAGCGGTTTGTACCGATAACGAGAAGATTAATGAAGATATCAAGCTTTTTGATCAGGCGTTGAAAAATGACGATGAGTTGTTAGGTGAACGCTTGAAAACTTTGGCCAGGATTTTAAAAGAAATGGGTTATTAACAGGAGAGCGATTCTTTCACTAACTAAAGAAAAGGGGAAAATGATGGACAGAAAAAAAGAGCTAAAAATGCAGTATAAGCAGATGAAACCGGACATGGGTCTTATCGTGGTTAGGCCTAAATCAGGTAATAAATTCTTTTTACAGGCAACCCAAAATTTAAAAGGTTTTATGAACAGAATCATCTTTCAACTGGATACAGGCAGGCATCCTAACCGGGAGTTGCAAAAGGCCTGGCAGGAGTTGGGTAAAAATAACTTTATGGTGGAAGTCCTGGAAAAACTGGAGTATGACGAAGACGAATCTAAAACCGATTACAGTGATGAACTAGCCTTACTTGAGCTGGAATGGCGGGAAAAGCTTTTAGCGCAAGGCTTAGAACCTTATGTAAAATAATTGCTTATCAACCCAGGTAAATTTATAATGACTTTTTAGCATGATTTTTTATCTTTTATTGTGCAGCAAGTTGGGTTTTTAAGTCGAAAGTTGTTTACAGCAATAAATAAGTTGGGCAAAAAGAAGGGATTGGAAAAAGAAGTTTAAACAAAGCCTCTGCTTTCTTGAGAAAAAGCAGAGGCTTTACTATTGATAGCCAGTCTCTTTTGATATTAAAAAAACATTGATGACCGATTAGGTAACAGCCTGAAAGATAAACCAGCCGTCTTTAACAGAAAACTGGAATGCTCCGCCATGTTTTTCGACAATATGGGCCATACTTTTGGTGCCAAGACCATGTTCCTCTTTTGAAGAGATAGGAAGACCTTCCCGGAAAATTGGTTCACTTTGATAGATGTTGCGAATGTCAATACACAGCTTGTTATTCTTAGCATACAAGCGCAGCCTGATCAAGCGTTTACTTTTGTCTAATATCTTTTCGCAGGCCTGGATGGCATTTTCTAAAGCGTTGGACAAGAGAGAGCAAAGCTCAGTGTCGCTGAAGTTTAGCACGTCAGGTAGCTTGGCATCTATCGTTAAGCAAATTTCTGCTTGCTTTGCTTTACCGGCGTAAGCGGACAAAATCAGATTGACGGCTTCATTCTCGCAATAACGCACGGGTGTGATGGCGTCAATATCGGATCGAGCTGTGTTCAGGTATTCTTTAATCTCCTCCACTCGCCCCTCGAAGGCCAGTCGTTGTAAAAAGGCGATATGGTGGCGCATATCGTGCCGGTAAGAGGCGGCATTTTGTTGCATTCGACGTAGCAAAGCAAACTCGGTTTGGGCCTGTTTAAGCTGGGTATCCAGCATATCCCGCTCTCTTTGGATCCGTGCTTGTTCTTGAGTCTCGGAATAGTAAAGTAAAACAAAGACAAAGTAGAAGGTTGCTGTCAAAAAGGGCATGAACTGGACGGCCGCCCGGGACCCATTATACATAAAATCAGTGTAAACAGTGGCGGAATAGTCGAACAGGTAGTAAAAGGTCGGCATAGCGCCAAACAGCAGGCAGGACTTCATTGAGCGTTCTAATAGATGCTGGACCGACTTTACTGCATATTTTTGCAGGAAAAAGTAGAACAGAATCGCTGTTACATTATATCCTATATGGTTCATGGAAACATTGTGCAAGATCAATCCTGCCATAGTACCGATCCAGCGGGGAGGTTGGCAGCACAGAAAGGCAGTAAACGTACTGATAAGAGCAATAAGCCATGAGCGCTTTAGGTAGATTAAGATAAAAAGGGCTATTGGAAAATGACAGATAAGAGGATATAGCTTAAGGGTCATGTCCATGCCAAAATTCCACAAGCAGAGCAACTGGATTAAAAAGACAAAAACCGTATAGCCCCCAACCACTATGTAGTTCTTCTTTGTCCGGGCCATTCCGGCGAAGCTTGCTGCTATCGTCATACCGAAGAGCAGAGCAATATAGTAACGAGAAAAGGCGATAGCCGTTGCTATCATTCATTTATTCCCCTTCCATTTGATAGTTTAGATACTGTTGTTTTATCTCCCGCGCCTTTCCTTGGGCAATAGGTATGACGGAAAGGGTTTGCAAGGTCATGTGATTGTTTTCAATGGTATCCACATATTGCATGTTCACAAGGTAGGAACGGTGGGGTTTGATAAAACACCCATATTTCATAAGCTTTTCGCAAACAGAAGAAAAAGATTCTGTACATTCGATTACCTTACCTGAACGTAAATGATATAATACATTCCTGCCGATGACCTCGACAAAAGCCAGGTTGGAGATCAATATCCTTTGAATACCTTTACTGCTCTTGACAACAACCGCATTTGCCTCTTTTTCTCCTTTGATCTGCTCTAATACCTCATCCAGGATGAAAAACAGTTTTTCCTTAGTAATCGGCTTGAGCACATAGTTAAGGGCTTTGACGGAATAGCTTTCCAAAGCAAATTCAGGTGATGTGGTAAAGAATAAAATCGGCGCGGTTTGGTCAAACCGGCGGATTTCCTTGGCCACTTCGATTCCAAGAAAGCCCGGCATAATGATATCCAGACAGTATATACTAAAACGTTTTCCTTTTTCTAAGGCTGAGACCAACTCAAAGCCATTTGAAAAGACGGCGTATTCACAGCTTAAATTTTTTGAGACCCTATATAAATCAAAAAGCCGTACCATATTGGACAGCTCTTCAATGCTATCATCACATAACGCAAATTGTAGCATAAACACCCCCCAATCATATTATCAGTTTAACATAATCAATTACCCGAAACTATGATTCATGTCAAAATAATCATGTTTTGTGCAGAAAATGCTCTTTGCGGGAAGTCTTTTGCTAAGTTAGGAGGTAAGCAAATTACCACTGGAGGGTCTATGTTATGACAAAAAAGGTGTGAGCATTTTACTCATGAAAGCTAAAAAATCAGGATTAACATTTGGAGAACGAAATAATGCCTTTCATATCAAAAAATCATGTTTCATGTCAAAAAAATCATGTTTCATGCATCAGATGATTTTAGAGGGAAATTTTTGCTAGAGTTTAGGCAAGGAAATCACCCTGGATATTTTCAAAACTGAATGGAGGAATTATCATGAAAAAACTATTAGCACTTATGCTGGCTCTTCTTCTAGCACTGAGCCTAGTGGCCTGCGGTGGCGAGGACACTCCTGATGCCACTCAAAACCCATCTGGTGGAACAGAAACTGCTGCACCTTCAGACGATAGCGGTGCTGGGGAAGTTGAGCTTGTACCTATGACCTTCGGTCATATTACAATTAACGTCCCGAGTGTTTTCAGTGATGTTAAAGAACAGGAAGGAGGCTATGTGTCTACTGGACCTAATGCTTCTTCCATCATAGTTACGCCTGTCGGGGTACCTGCGCTCCAGCCTTCCGAGTGGGACGAAACCGTAGTGGCGGAGTCTTTGGAAATGCTCTATGGCGCTACATACTCCGATCTGCAATTGGCCGGTTTTGAGGGCGATATCAATATGAATGGAAACACTGCAGTTTATTATGCTTTCTTTGGTACAAACAGTAGCGGCATAGAACGCTTGATCCAAGTGGTAATACTTTATAATGCCGACCTGACTGGAGAGTATACGATTGCCTTTGTCCATGATGCAAATGATGAGTTTTTCACAGCTGAGTTAGCCAACGAGATCGTTAATAGCATTACCTTGGACCCTGAGGCACAAAATCTGGCACCAGAAAATTAACAATTGCCTTTTAATCTTTTGCTAACGAAGGAAACGGAAAAGCAGTTCCGTTACTAAGGTGGATGGAGTTATTCTCAATCCGCCTTTTTTAAAAAAACAGGAGGAAAAGACTATGACTTTCATTATAATTGCTGCGATTATTGGGCTCCTCGTTCTATGGGTAGTCTCTACCCAACGCAAATTAGTAGTGCTCGATGAAAATGTCAGTAATGCCATGAGTCAGATCGGTGTCCAGCTGTCAAGCCGCTTCGATGCTCTGACAGCCCTGCTGGATTTGACCAAAGGCTATGCCAAGCATGAGAGCGAAACCTTGATTGAAACAATTAAAGCGCGGAGAAGCGTGATTACGGCCAAATCTACTCCGGACGACGTACTGCGCCAGGAAGGGGTTATTTCTGAGGCTTTGGGCAGGATTGCCGTGGTAGCGGAAAAGTACCCCGAACTAAAGGCCGACCAAAGTTACATCAAAACCATGAATGCAGTGGAAACCTTTGAAAATATGGTGCGCACCAGCCGCCTGATTTACAACGACAGCGTAACAAAGCTGAATCGGGAAATCCGTATGTTCCCTGTCTCCCTGGTTGCGGGTATGTTAGGTTTTCAGCCACGAGAATATCTGGTGGAGCAGCCTGGCAAAGCAGATATGCCCAGCATGAAATGAGGTGTCTCATGGGTAAAAAAGCGAGCAGCCTGATTCTTTGCTTTTTCTTATTGTTTGCTCTACCTATTCCTGCTTTGGCTGCCAATCAAATTCAGACCATGGACATCCAGGCGGTAATTTACGAGGACGGCTCCATGTACATCACCCAGACCTGGGATGGAAACTTTGCTGAGGGAACAGAATGCTATATTCCCATCGATGGGCCTGACTATTTGACCATCAGCGATCTTTTAGTTTCCGACCAAGACGGTAGCTACGAGACACTACAGGATTGGGACGTAGACTGGAGTTTTGAAGAAAAGGCAAGAAAATGCGGGATTAATTATACGGACAGCGGCTTTGAAATCTGCTTCGGTATCAGCCAATACGGGCAAAACCGCTATGCCATCGAATACAAGCTGGACAACGCGGTAGGCGGTTACAGCGACAAGGACGGAGTAAACTTTAGATTTGTCAATGAGGGGATGAATACCACACCTACCGATGTAAAGGTTGAGATCCGGCTCGCCGATGGGACGCCCTTGACCGATGAAAACGCTGAAGTCTGGGGTTTTGGCTTCCCAGGTGAGGCAGAGTTTGCCGACGGAGCCATCCTTGCCTACACAACTACTCCCCTTGCTGCAGAAAACCATGTGACAGTAATGTTTGCTCTTGAGAAGGGAATCTTAGCACCTTCGCGGCAGGAAGCTGGAAGCTTTGAAGAAGTACGGGCAAAAGCCTTCGAGGGCAGTGATTACGACGATCCTGACTCAAGTGAGGATATATCCGCCTCTGAGCTAATCGTATCCTTAATTTTTTCCCTCGGACTTCCCTTCGGGCTGGTTGTGGGGATGCGCAAGTTAAAGAAGAAAAGAGCAGAAAAGAAAAGAAAACAATTTGCTGAGCAGTTTGGGTATTTTAGGGATCTCCCTAACAAGGGAAACCTAAGTGCCACCTATGCATTGGGGAGAATGTTTGACGTGTGCGAGGATGGGGCGATTCTTACTACAGGTATACTCAGGCTGATCCAACTGGGCTGTTTGTCTCCTGTGGAAACTCAGCAAGTCGGATTTATGGGTAAGACTAAAGAAACGGTTAACTTGCAGCTTATGGACAGCCGTCACGAGCAGATGGACGAGTATGATGAGTACCTTTATACGATCTTGGAGGGAGCCGCCGGTCCGGACTCCATCCTTCAGGCCAAAGAGCTGGAACGTTTTGCTAATCGAAATGACACCTTGCTGCGTGCCTATATAGAAAAGCATGACAACGCAGGCAGAGCTTATCTCAGTCAAAAAGGCTGTTTGAAACGCTGGGATGTACCTGCTAAGCTAAAAGACCTGACGCCGGCCGGTGAACAGGAGCTGGGCGAGTTGATGGGCTTTAAGAGGTATTTGACTGACTTTTCTCTGGTTGCTGAGCGTAGGGTCAAGGAGCTGCCAATTTGGCGTGAACTGCTAACCTATGCCATGTTGTTTGGTATTGCTGATCAACTGGCCGAGCAAATGAGAGAGCTATATCCAGAACTTTCTACCGAACTGGCCGATTACGGCCAAAGCATGGTTACTGCTTACTCTTATCACCATCTGCTTTATGACAATATGAAGAGAGCCGAAGCAGAACGTCTGCAGGAAAAACGGAGCAGCGGCGGCGGAGGTTTTGCCTCCCTCGGTGGTGGCGGTGGCTCCATCGGTGGCGGTTCAGGCGGCGGAACTAGATAATGATGAAAAGAAGAGGAGAAAATGCTAATGGGTTTATTTTCTAAAAAGCCTCCCTGTCCCATTTGCGGAGGCAAGATTTCCTGGTTTTTTCCATCGAAGATAGAGGGCGAATATGTTTGCAGCGACTGCTACGGTAAGATCGATATGGAAAGCGCTAAGGTAGCAAGTCTAACTATGCAAGGTTTTCGGGAGTACTTAGTTTATTACGACCAAAACCAGTTCCTGAAAAATAAATTCGTAGTCTCCGCCCGGTTTGACTTTGGCTTCTTTAATACCAAAATCATCTTTGATTATCAGAATAAGCTGTTTTGCCTGAGTGGTGAACCAAACAAAACCGTCTTTGAGGGAAAACACCTCAAATCCTTTACCATTATGGAGGACAAAGCTCCCCTGATCAAAGGTTCGGCAGCCGGCATCCAGCGCTATGCCAGCACCGTGCCGGAGCGTGCCAGAGCTATGGCTCCCCAAATTTCCCAGTATTTAATGAACAAGCAGTTGAGTCGAACCCTTGACATGCTGGACGACGGGAAGGAAAACAGGTCCATATCCACCCCAAATTTTGATTTGCCGGAGCCATTTTGCAAGTTTTATGTGGAACTCCGCTTTGATCATCCTTACTGGACAGTGGTCGATTTTAACATGGACGGTCCACGCTTTAATAATGAGTATCCGGATGTAGAGGAGTATATCCGTTCCTACCAGAGCAAGATTGAAGAAATAAATAGGCTGGTGACTGCCTTGCAAACGGTGGCTTTTCCTAATGCTCCGGATAAGTCGGTTGGCTCAGGTCCGGTCCAAGTGGCAGAAAAATCAGCTAACCTCAATATTGACCCGATCGAAGAAATTAAAAAATATAAAGCGCTAATGGAAGCAGGCACCATTACACCCCAGGAGTTTGAGGCCAAGAAAAAGCAGATCCTGGGAATTTGAGAAAACTAGCAAACGGAGATAAACCAAGAAACTATAAATCTTTCCCGAGCGAGCAAAAATCTTTGCGGGTAAGGAGTGACTTTCCAATGAAAAGTAAATTGGGCGGGCAAAGGCGGGTGAGGTATTGCCGGGCTTTGCTGGCACTTGCTTTATTGATGCTATTGGTCCTGACGGCTTGCGGTGGAGAGGAAAGCAGCGCAGCGGACAACCTGGCGACCGATACCGAGTGGACCATTTATTGGTACTTGTGCGGAAGTGATTTGGAAAGCAATTGGGCTGCCGCTACGAATGACCTGGCAGAGCTACTGGATGTGAAACTGCCGGAAAAGGTGCAGGTGCTTATTCAGACCGGCGGGACGACAAGCTGGCAAAATGATCTTATCAGTCCAGATACCCTGGGACGCTATCTCTATGACCATAACGGATTGCAGCTCATTGAGGAGCTTCCCTCTGCCAATATGGGCGAGGCCCAGACTCTAGCAGATTTTCTTGCCTTCGGGAAAGAAAACTATCCTGCTAAGCGGACGGCTGTAGTGTTTTGGGATCACGGCGGCGGTTCGGTAGCAGGGGCGGCCTTTGATGAGCTGTATGGCATGGATTCCCTGAGCCTGGCGGAAATGTATCAGGCCTTCTCAGAAACCTTTGGGGAGAATTCCCAAAATCCACCGGTAGATATTATCGGCTTTGATACTTGCCTCATGGCAACCCTGGATACGGCCTATACCTTTTCCGGTATCGGCAAATATCTGGTAGCATCCCAGGAGTTAGAGCCGAGTAACGGTTGGCTCTATAGCGGATGGCTTGGGGGACTCGCCAAGAAGCCGGATATGGAACCGCTGGAACTGGCTAAGCTCATCTGCGACAGCTATGTCCAAGGCTGTATAGAGGTTGGCACCCAAGATAATATCACTTTATCAGTCACTGATCTTTCCAAGGTTGCGGCCCTGATCTCCGCTTATGATGAGTTTGGTAAGGAAGCTTTGGCTAGGGCGGTGGAAAACCCGACCTTCTTTGCCCACTTTTCCCAAATCGCCAACAACGTTGAGAACTACGGTGGCAATACCCGTGAACAGGGTTATACCAATATGACCGATTTGGGGAGTCTGGCCTTAAAATCTTCGGAACTATTGCCTGAAAGCTCTGAGGCAGTTGTCGCTGCCCTTGCTGACTGCGTGGTGTATAAGGTAAACGGAAAGTATCGCCCTGAATCGGCGGGTCTTTCCTGCTATTACAGCTATAACGGTGATTTGACAGAACTCCAAAACTATACGGGCATCTGCCCTGCTGATTCCTTTAAATACCTGTATACCTACGGCCTGACCGGAGAGCTTTCTAAGGAGGGCATGGAGTATATCGCCCAGCTTAATTACAGCAGCTTGCCTAAGCTGAAGACTTTAAAAAGTGTAAACTGGCAGGACAAGCCGGTAACGGTGGACGAAAACGGGAACGTCACCTTGACCCTGGGTAGCCAGGCTATTGATATCCTGTCCTCTATTACCTTTGAATTATACTACGCCGCTCCGGAAGAAGATATTCTGCTCTGCCTGGGCAACGACAACGATATTGTTGCTGATTGGGAAAACGGTATCTTTAAGGATAACTTCCGAGGTGTATGGGGTAGCCTGGACGGTGCCCTTTGCTATATGGAGCTTGACTACGAGGGTGACGGCTACAACCGTTATTCGGTGCCGATCCTCTTAAACGGCGAAGAATACAACCTGCTGGTCATCTATGATTTCGGTGCAGGCGAGTATTTTATCGAGGGTGCGAGAAAGCCTCTTGATGAAAGCGGAGCAGCAGATAAAAACTTACGCTACCTGGTAGAAGGAGATGAAATCCAAACTATTCACTATGCCACATCTCTTAGCGGGGATGGTGACGAGTTGACTGCTGTACCGATTGACACAATTAAGGTTACTCCTGAAACCAGCTTTGGGGAAATAGAGCTTGGCGACGGCTTATTTGTCATGATGTATGTCATGCGGGACAGTCAGGGAAATATGGCCTACTCTGCCGCCGCAACCTTTGAATCAAAGGACGGAGAAATTTATACCAGTGTGTATTAAGATCAGCAGTAGATAACCTTAACTTTCAAATCAATATGGATTTAGCAACAGCTAAGAATGTAACAGGCTAAAAAACTGCTCCAATGCGGTACAGAATAAGTCCCCGAACACTCATGTTTGGGGGTTTTCGATCCTTATCAAGTCTGAAAAAAATTCACTGGCAGCAGTTTACACTACTCTCAGCCTGTATGTGGTGATTTTTGTCAATAAAGAATGATTCATGTCGAAAATTTCATGTTTCATGAAACATGCATCTTTTAAGGTGAGAATTATGTTAGGTTGTACATCAAGAATGTTTCTATCATCGGCAAATATTGCCTGTTTCCATAACTGACATTGTTTGTATTGACAAGAGAGCATTTGTGGAGCAGAAGCAGATGCAGGATGAAAAGAAGTCTTATGGCCCAGCAAAATATTTTAGACAAGGAGGAACAAGCAATGAAAAAGATTCTTAGTATGTTTCTAGTGCTCTGCATGGTCTTGACTATGTTGCCTGTTGCGGTAATGGCAGAGGAAGGAAACGGGCTTATTGGAACAAAGGGCGAAATCATTACCTTTATTCCGCTTGATCAAACAGAAAAAACGGTCACGGAAGGCACAGCCATGGATGATTTGGAACTGCCTCCGTCCTTGACCGCTAAAGTTCGGACAAGTTTTGATTCAGAGGCTGAAAGCTTAGACGGCTCTGAAGATGGAGAAGCCTACGTTAATATTCCTGTCGCCTGGATTTCTCAACCTGAATATGACAAAAACACTCAGGGTGAGTACGTTTTTACGCCGGTGATTGAAGAATACCTGGTCAGTGCTGAACTTCCGAAAATCAAAGTGACGGTGGAAGCGGCGCTGCAGCAGAGCTTAACCAGCTTAACGGTCGGCACCGTTTATGACATTTGGGTAGGCGGTGTACAGGTAACCAGCGAGAACATGAGCGGTGAAGGGTGGAGTTATACCCCTGCAAAGGAAGATACACCTCAGACCCTCACTCTTAATGATGCAGAAATCAAAGGCAAATCAATAGATGCAATAAATGATGACAATAGCTACGGCATTTATGCCAAAGGTGATCTGAATCTGGTCCTGGAAGGGTCGAGCTTTGTTTACGGCGGTAAAAGCTCGGCTGACAGCTTCGGCATTTATGTTTGCCGTGCTGCTACTGATTCATTACTGCCCACGCTCACCATCTCCGGTAGAGGCAATTTGTTAGTAAGCGGCGAGAAAGCGACAGCTTCAAGTTATTCGTCCAGCTATGGAATAGGCCTTGACGGCAATCTTGTCATTAAAACCGTTGAAAACGATACAGGTGGTTGTGTGTTAGCCCTAGGAGGAGAAGCAAAATTTATGAGCAATGGCATTTTTCTCTCCAGCGACTCTTCCAGCCTGTTCATCGAGGACGGATCCTACCTGTCAGTACTAGGCAGTGAGGCGGAGAATAGCTTTGGCATTCATTTACTGGGTGCTGACTCCCAAATTAATGTGAAGGGCGGTAGCCTGATTGCCAAGGGTGACGTCGCAACCAAAGATAGCTATGGTATTTTAGCTATGAATGACGTCATCATCAATGACGGCGAAGTGGAAGCCGGCAGTTCTGAAGCTGGTGAAAAGAGCTGTGGAATCTACGGCAGGGAAATAACCATCAACGGCGGCTCCGTGTCAGTTTCCGGTGACACTGCAACTAAGATGAGGTACGGCATTTTTAGCCTAAACGACCTCATCATCACAGGCGGTGTTGTGGAAGCAATCAATGACAGTGGAGCGGCCATAAACAAGAAACCCGTTTTTCAGATCGACGACAGCTACAGTGGGTTTTATAAAGTGAGAGCAGGCGCAAGCCTAAACGATTCTACCTTTTATGACATTACTGTAGATGAAACCGTCTATACAAATAACCAATATGTCAAGATTGAACCTTACACTGAATATGATATCTGGGTTGCCGGCGTACAGGTGACCAGTGCCAATAAGCATGATGTACTGGGAAACGGAAAGATTAGCTATACCCCATCTGTGAAAGGTAAACCCCAGATTTTGACCCTTAATGGCCTCGAGAGCTTTACAGGCTCCTATACCGATGATGCTACCGGCAACAATTACGGTATTTACGCCAATGGTAGCCTGCAGCTAGTTTTGTGGGGTGATAACAATATCGCCATACCAAGCCCTGCTGAAAATAAAGACAGTATCGGTGTTTATACTAACGGCAATCTTACCATTACAGGATTTGGCAAGCTGGTGGTCACCGGCGGGGCACCTCAAGGAAACGGTGACAGCTATGGGATACTTGTCGATAATGGGGAACTGACTGTTGAAAATATCAGCCTAATTGCTTCCGGCGCACCTGCTGTAGGCAGCTATTGCGCCAGCTATGGAATAAAAGTTAATGGTAATCTGACTATTAATCAATATGGTAAAGTGACTGCTAAAGGATATGAAGCCGGGAGATTTAGCTCCGGTGTGTATCTGAATGGCTCTGATTCTATCCTGACCGTTGAAAAGGGCGGTAGCCTGATAGCCACCGGCGGCGGTGATGGTGATTCTCTTGGTGAAGGCTACAGCTATGGCATATATTTTTCTGAAGCATTAAACTCTGAAGCATCAACTAAATTGACTGTTAACGGTGGTAGAGTGGTCGCCAATGCTCTTTCCGTGAACGGGGAAGAAAGCGGTGGTATTTTAGCCGGAGGTGTCACTATCAACGGGGGACGGGTGGAAGCCAACGGAGGCTCTACCGACAATTGCGAATATAGCGTGAGCTTCGGTATTTCCAGCCAGTCTCTTACTCTTAAGGGGGGGAAGCTGGAGGCCTCCAGCAGCGAAGCAGGGACTACCCGAGCCATAAGTTCGCCCTCGGTTACTTTTGACAGTGGTTATGTCCACAGAAACAACGCCGGAAACAACGGCGCCGATGCAGTTTTTGTAGATGATTCAACGTTTTTAAGTGGCCTCAACGGCTATAAGTATGTAGAAATTGAGTCGCCATATGCTGTCCTAATCGGAGAAGAATACTATGATACCCTGCAAAAGGCGGTAGATGCGGTTTTCTATGGTCAAAGGATCGATCTCTTAAATGACCTCGACCTGGCTCAAACGGTAGTCATAGACAGCAGCAATGACAACAATTTCACCTTGGGATTAAACGGTTATAAGCTAAACGGTGGCAATAACTGTGCCATCAATCATAAAGGAACCGGCACGCTGACCATCGTCAGCAATGATGCAGACGGTGAAGTGACAAGCGCTAACGGAGAATTTGGCACGATCCTCCTTGAAGGAGGCAGCCTTGAACTACAGGGCGGTAAGGTAACCAACACCCTTTCTACATCCCTCGGTGCTGTGGCAATTCACAACCATGGTGACGGTGATGTGCTGGTTTTCGGTAACGGTTCAGTGACTACAAGCGGAATACAGGCATGTGCAATTTACAATAACGGCGGCGGCGATGTGACCGTCTCCGACAAAGCTACAGTGAATGTAAACGGAGATGGAGCATTTGCAATTTATAACATCGTTGATGATGATAAACTTACTTCCGGCGGCGACGTAATCATTACCGGCGGTGTTGTGAGTGCAACAGGGGAAGGGTCACAGGCAATTTTTAATAATAGTAACGGAGAAGTAAACGTTTCCGGCGGGGCGGTGAGCGCAAACGGGGTCAACTCATGTGCAATTTTTAACAACGACAACGGAGAGATAATCGTATACGGCGGTACAATAAGCGCTACAGGGGCGGGAAGCGTTGGAATTTTTGCCTCCGATCCCAACACCAGAATATCCATTCCAACCGGATCACCTATTATCAAAGGAACCGGCATGGCGATGAACATAGCCCCTGATTTAACCAACTATGCCAAAGTTAAAGTTATTGCCAGCCAGGAATACAGCGGAACGCCAACTGCTTTTTACAACCCGGAGCAAATCACCGCCTACAGATACCTTGCTTTTACAGCTAATAGCAGCTCCGGTGGTTCAGGAAGCAGTGGAAAATCATCAGATAAGGACAGTTCTGGCATTGCTTCTCCAGGTGAGAGCGATCAACCTACCAAAGCTGAAATTAAGATCTCCGGCACAGTAGATGGCGATGGTAATGTCACAGTTAACATGACTTCTAAAACCGTAAGCGACGCCTTTGAGAAAGCATTGGCTGAAGCTAAGAAAAATGGCAATGAGGAAAATGGCATTTCCCTTATTTTAAACGTAAATACAGGGAACAAAACAGCAGGCACAATAAGCGTTAATCTGCTAAAAGACGCTCAGGATACCATTATTGCCAAGAAGATAGTCGATATCATTGTGGTGGTGGATAACTCCGACCTCAGGGTCGGCCTGGATTTGGCAACTGTAAAGGAAATTAATAAGCAGACAAAATCGGATGTAAAATTGAGTGTTACCCGTAGAAGCAACAGCACCTTAAGTGGGGAAGCGAGAAATGCTATTGGCTCTCGCCCGGTATTTGACTTTCAACTAAGCTACGGCGGCGGTGAACAGGTCCGGGACTTTGGAAAAGGCAGGGTAACAATTACCATTCCTTACACCCTAAGTGTCAATGAAAAGGCGGAGAATATCTGTGCCGTCTATGTAGACGAAAACGGCAAGGTCCACTGGCTCTTCGATTCAATTTACGACAAGAAGGAAAAGGTTTTACGTTTTACTACTTCACATTTTTCCACCTACGGCGTTGGCTATAAGGAAAACAGTTCTGTCTTTACTGATATTGAAGGACATTGGGCCAAGGAAAATATTGAGTGTGTGGTAAGAGAAGGACTGTTCAGCGGCACTTCCGCTTCCACCTTTAGCCCCAATCTTGCCATGACCAGAGGGATGTTTGTTACCGTGTTAGGAAAGTTGGCTGGGGCCGATGTGGACAGTTACAAAAAGAGTAGCTTTTCTGATGTACAAAGAGATACTTATTACCTGGGTTATATTGAATGGGCAAGCAAAAATGACATTGTAAAAGGCCTGGGCAATGGGAAATTTGCCCCGAACCAGCCTATTACCCGTGAACAGATGGCAGTTATCATGAGTAACTATGTCGGGACCATGAATCTTAAGTTGCCCCAGGCTCAAGAAGAAAAACCCTTTGCTGATGGCAACAGAATCAGCACCTACGCCAAAGAAGCCGTAAGGCAGATGCAGACAGCAGATATCTTAAACGGGAAAAACAGCAATCTTTTCGATCCTCAGGGAACTGCCACCCGGGCTGAGGTTGCGACGGTGCTTCATCATTTTTTGGAACTGACAGATTCTGACCATAGCCGGTAGAATGTAATATTTTGAAACTTCTTAGGGCGTACTCTCCTAAGCAGAGGGTACACCCTTTCTTTAAATAGGGAACTGAATGAGATAAAAGTGGCTTACCTGCTGCCAGTTTAAAAAGGTAAATAGGAGGGCTTGAACAGGATGATGAAAAAAGCTATAAGTATTTTACTTGTGATAATCATGGTATTGACCTTGCCGCCGGTTTCGGCGATGGCTGGGAATGTTAATAGGGCCATTGATCGAAATGGGGAAATTATCGCCTTTGCTCCTCTTACTGAAACGGAAAAACAGGTTATGACCGGTACGTCCCTTGCAGAACTAAAGCTACCTAATAGTTTGACGGCGACAATTAGGGTAGAGCCTGTCCTTGACAGCGACACTAGGAGGGACTCTGCGGTGGCTACAGAAGATCCAGACGAAAATGAAAAAGTGGCTGAGCAAGTGTCAGAGGGTTCAGACGCCTTCATGAAGGCGGAAGCCGGGGAGTTGGAGAAAATAAGCGAAACGGCCGGGCCAGAATGGGAAGAATCCATTGTGGACATTCCTGTTACCTGGATTTCCAATCCGGAATATGACATGAATAGTGAGGGAGAGTATGTTTTTACCCCGGTGATCGAGAATTACAGAGTCAGCGCCGTGTTGCCGGAGATTACCGTGAGGGTGAGCGAAGTGATACCCAGTAGTGGGGCAAGGGCACTCTTAAGTGTGTCCGCAAGCATCACCGTTACCAGTGAGGAAGAGCTTCAGGCTGCGATTTTAAATGTGACGGATGGCGGTACGATTATTTTAGGAGATGATATTAGCCTCCATGTTCCTTTGGAAATTGCCGATGATAACACTAAAAACTTTACCCTTAACCTCAATGGTAAAACGCTGGACAGCGGCAGTCTGACTACAATCAGGCACGAAGGCAGCGGTACGTTGACCATTGACGATACCAACAATGGTGAGCTTAAAAGTTTTACCAATGACTTTAATTCTGGATCCAACGCCACTATCGAACTGAAAGGTGGCAGTCTGGTTGTAAAGAAGGGTACGGTTTCAAACAAAGGTGGAAGTAGAAGGGTAATTGATAACAGCGGTACGGGCAGCGTGAGCGTAACCGGCGGTTTAGTGAAAGGACCCTACGGGATATATAATTCTTCAAGTGGCAAGGTAAGTGTGAGTGGAGGAGTCGTTGAAAGTACCGTTTTATACGGAATATTTAATGAAGGCACCGGTGAAGTAGACATCTCCGGAGGCACGGTGAAAAATGCCGCAAGTGGTGCGGCGATTTGCCTGTTCGCAGGACAAATGACTGTCAGCAATGACGCTCTGATAACAAGCGCAAATTCATGGAAAACTGAGGGTACGATCATCCTATACACTTCAGTTGATGTGGGTCTTGTACTGGCCGGCGGGATCATAGAGAACACTGCCGACAACGGCATTGGAATTTATAGTTCGTCTGGAAGTTTAACCTCAGTCGTTTCCGGGACAACAATTGTCAGGGGTAAAGGCAAAGCGATGAGCATACCGCCCAAGTTGGAAGAGAATATCCAGATTAAAGCCGGTCAAAATTACGATGGGCTTAATGCCTTTCTTATTAGCGAGGAAGCACTTGAGAACAGCTTTTTAAGCAATAATGTTTACATATATCTCAAGTTTGAGCCGGTGCCTAAGCCAAAGGAGGTTGTGGCTACCATCGGTGAGACAGGCTACAGCACACTGCAAGATGCAGTCAATGAGGTTGGTACCAACGAAACTATTGAGCTGAAAAAGGAGCTCAGTGAGAATATTACTATTGAAAACGATTGTTCCTTTACCCTTAATCTGAACGGAAAACGGTTGAAGGGGGATGGAGGCAGTGCCATCGTCCATAAGGGAAAAGGTACGTTGACCATCACCGACTCCCGAGCAGGTGAAAACGGAAAAATCACCGGTGACTACGAAGGTGGGACGATTATTCTTAATAGTGGCAGCCTTGTTGTGCAAGGGGGAATAGTAGAAAGTAGGGCTTCCAGCGGAGCTGCAATAATTAATAGCGGCAGAGGAGTTATCAATGTTACTGACTGCGGCCTGGTGACTTCTTCCTGTACGGCTATCTCCAATCAGTCAACTGGCGATATAAGCATAGACGGTGGTCTGGTGGAAAGTATTTCCGCTGATCATACTATTTGTAACCATGCCACCGGCAGTATAAATGTTACGGGGGGAACGGTAAAAAATACCGGAAGCGGTGCAGCCGTATTTAATAACGCTGACGGGCAGGTCAGCATCGGCGGCGATGCTGTGGTTACCAGTGTAAACCCCACCTCTACTCAAGGTACAATTTTGTTATCCGGTGGCTTATACTCTGTTACTGTCCTAACGATCGCCGGAGGCACGATTGAAAATTCGGCTGATGGCGGCATCGCCATTTATAACGGTGGCAGTGGCAAAATTGCGGTCTTAAGCGGTGTTACTATTGTTCGGGGCAAAGGCATGGCAATGAACACGGAACCTGATCTCAGCGCTTACAGGGATGGACGGGTCATAGCAAGCGCCGAATATGCAGGAACCCCGACCTCCTCCTATAGCAAGACCAATATTACTGCCTATAAATTTCTCTGCTTTGAACAGAGGGTCGCTGCTCAAATCGGCGATAAAAGCTATCAATTCTTACAGGACGCTTTTGATGCAGTTGGGGAAGGTCAGACCATTAAGCTGCTCAATGACATCAGCCTGACGGCTAGTGTTACTATTCCTGAGGGCAGTAAGAAAAACTGTGTCCTTGACTTAAACGGTAAAACACTTAATTGCTGGCTTACCGCCATCGTGCATAATGGTAGCGGGACCCTGACCATCATTGATTCAAGTACGAACTCTGCCGGCAAGATCTCGAGCGGGCAATACCAGCCGATTTGGTTGGAAGGAGGTAGTCTTGTTGTCGCCGGTGGAACGGTAGAAAATCGAGTAAACATGGCAGCAATTAGTAACAATGGTTCAGGTAACGTAAGCATTACCGGGGGAACGGTGAAAACAACATTCCGTACAATTGTAAATCAATCTTCCGGCAGCGTGACAGTTACCGGGGGAACGGTGCTTTCCACTGGAAACTGTGCCATTTATAACTTCAAGAAAGGAAAAATTATCATTGGCGGTACGGCTGTAGTCACCAGTACAAATTCAAGCACCAGCAGTGGAACGATTTATCAGGAGGAAATTAATGATTCTGAAGCCGAAATTAGAATTACCGGCGGGACGATTGAAAATACCAGCGAAAACGGTTATGCCGTTTATACCAATTCCAAGACCCCGATAATTATCTCGGACGGTTTTCCTGTCATCAAGGCGAAGGGTACGGCACTGAACAAAGCTCCTGACCTAAGCAATTATTTGCGGGTGCAAGTCACAGCAAGCGAAAATTTTGACGGAAGCTTGCCGGTAGCAGAATATAAGAAAGAGGATATTGCTAAATACAAGTATCTAAAGTTTTCCAATAACGATGTTGCGCAAATCGGTCAAACAAGATATGCTACCCTTCAGTCGGCAATAAATGGGCTTACGGCAAACAACCAGACTATTCAGCTAATCAAAAACACTTCCGAAAATATTAATATTCTTGGCTCTAATGCTTATTCTTTCGTCCTTGACCTGAACGGCAAAGTACTGGACGGCAAGCTCGGAGGCAACACTACCATTACCCATGCAGGTAGCGGCACGCTGACCGTCACCGATACTTCAGAGGACGGAAACGGCCGGATCACCAGCCAGTACGCCGGTAATAGCACCGGCACGATTTTTTTAAACGGCGGAAGCCTTGTTGTTGAAAAGGGTAAAGTGGAAAGTACCTGTTCATTATACCCAATAGCCATAAGGAACGCCGGCTCCGGTAGCATAAGCGTAAGCGGCGGCACGGTAGAAGCTCCCTACATAGGAATCTATAACGATTCAACCAGCACCCTTACAATTTCCGGCGGCACAGTAAATGCCTCAGGGGTAGGCCCAAGTAGCATAGGTGCAGGGTCAGACGGCACTGGAATTTTTTCCAGGGGCCCAATCTCCATTCCCAGCGGTTGGCCAATTATTATGGGAAAAGGCAGTGCATTGAACGTAGCTCCCGATTTAAGCGGCTATGGCAATGTGTATGTTAAGGCAAGCAAAAATTACAATGGGAGTTCGCCGGTCACTTATGAAGCGTCAAAAGTCACTGACTACAAGTATCTGGCTTTTGCTCCGGTGGTTGGGGTTACCCATTTAGATTTGACCGAAAAGTTAAGTGTACCGGTAGTAGGCGGCGCACCGATAAAGAATATTGTCGATGAGCAGTATAACGGTACGGTGACTTGGAACGGCGGCAATCCAACCAAATTCTTGGGTAATACCGTTTACACGGCTACTGTTGTTTTGACGGCAAAGGACAATTACACCTTTAGCGGTATAGTCCAGAATGCCTTTACCTGCACCGGGGCGGCCGGTATTACCAGTGACGCTGGGACTGGAACCACCATAACTGTGACCGTTGTGTTTCCACCGACGGAAAAAGAAAACGGGCCTGCTGCACCTAGCGTCGGTTTCTCTTTTGACGGCGTGAATGCCAACAAACTTGTAGGTGCAACTACTTTAATGGAATACAGTTTGGACGGAGGGAGTAGCTGGACAGATTGCACTACAGATCTGGATCTGACTGCCGAGCTTAACAGGATTACTGTGGAAAACGGACTTAAGGTACGGATGAAAGAAACTACCACCCGTTATGCAGGTGCCATCAAAACCATTGAAATTACTCAGGCTCCAACCCCGACAGTCGACAAGACGGATGAAACCCGGCAACTGAACGATGGAACCATTATCGGCGTCAACCAACTAATGGAGTATAAGAAGAAGGGTGAGACAAACTATAGCCCTATCAGTGGCAGCACGATTACCGGCCTTGCCCCAGGCCAATATCTTGTGCGCATTAAGGCTACCGGCACCCAATTGGCAAGCCCGGATTTCCTTGTAGAAATTGTTGCTTTTGCCAAGAAAACACCGGAGGTAACTGACCTGATCTTTGACCTAAGCCCTGTTACTTATGACGGTAATCCCAAACCGGTATTAGTAACGGCAGTCTCCGGTAAAAATATGGGCCCAATCACCGTCAAATATAACGGTAACACCTCTGTGCCTGTCAATGCGGGTAACTATAGGGTTACGGTGGATATTGACGAAAGCGAAGACTTTAAGGCAGTTACCGGGCTGGAACTTGGGAGATATATCGTCAATAAGGCTACTGTGGCGGTCACGCCCAGCATTAGTATGAACGTTGATGTTAGCGACGATGGAACCCAGACTGTGAACATTGCCGAGCAGGTAGCTCCTTATAAAGAGGACAGCGGGACTTTGACTTATACTTTTCACTCCATAGGCGGGCCAAACTCGGGTGCTGTAAGAAATCCACATGTGGATGAGCAGGGAGTTTTGACTTTTACTACGAGAGGCTTTTACGGTGCTGGTAAAACAGCAACCATTTCAGTCCAGGTAAGTAACTTAAAAAACTATAACGACATCCTAGTAACGGTTACGGTGACCCTGACAGCTAAAGAGCCACAGGAGATTTCTTATCCAGTCACCAACGTTGCTAAGACTTATGGTGACGGGAAGTTCATAACTCCTTTAACCCAAACTACCGTAAACGGTCCAGTCAGCTATCTCAGTGATGATCCTGCGGTGGCAATGGTTGACCCTTCTACCGGGGAAGTGACCATTTTAGGGTATGGAAGGGCTACCATCACCGCCACTGCGGCCGAAACTGCTACTCATGCTGAAGCTAAGGCAAGCTATACAGTGACTGTGGCCAAGAAAGCTCTAACTTTAGAAGCAGATGATAAAAGTATGACAAAAGGTGAGGCATTGCCGGCCTTTACTTACACGGCCACAGGCTTAGTAAACGGCGATACGGTGACGACTTCGCCAGGCCTGTCTAGCGTCGCTGACGGAACCGTTGCCGGTACCTTTCCCATTACTATTGGCGGCGGGGTGGTAGATAAGGCTGAAAACTATGATATTACCTATCGTAATGGCATTTTAACCGTAGCAGAACGGTTATTTCCTGTCACGGTAACAGGCGGCACGGGTAGTGGAAGCTATGCCGAGGGTGCGACTGTCACCATTACGGCCCATGAGAAAAACGGCTATACATTTACAGGCTGGAACAGTGATGATGTAATCTTTACTGATGGAAGCGCCAAAACCACAACATTTATCATGCCTGGTAAGGCAGTAACCGTTACCGCCAATTATCGTCAAGACAGCTCGGGTGGAAATGGTGAATCCGGTGGGAGTTCCGGCGGCGATTCGGGTCGGAGTGGAAGCTCTTTAAAAAGCGACAGCCCTAACGTCATCATTACCGAACCTAAACTTGAGCCCGATGGGACTACCCAGGTAGAAATCCAGCTTTCAGGTACAGTGAACAGTCAGGGTAACGTCACAGTGAACCTCACCGATAAAGCTATTACCGACGCTTATAACAAGGCACTGGCTGAAACACAGAAAAACGGTAACGAGCAAAACGGCATTACAGTAGTACTCCATGTAGAAACAAGTAGCAGGAATGTTTCCAGTGTTAATGTTAATTTGCCTAAGGATGTGCAGGATACGATCATTGCCAAGAGAATTGTCAACACCATCCTGATAGTGGATAACCCGGACATTGAAATCAGCTTAGACTTAGACGCAGTTGAGGAGATCAGCAAACAAGCTAGGACAGATGTAAATGTTACGGCTACTCGCACTGACAGCAGCAAGCTGACCGGAGATGCCGAAAAAGCCATAGGCAACCGTCCTGCCTTTGACCTCAAAATGAACTACGGCAGTGACAGGCAGGTTAAGAACTTTGGGGACGGCAGGGTAACAGTTACTATTCCTTACACCCTCGGAGAAAATGAGCAGGCTGAAAATATCTGCGCCGTCTATATAGATGAAAATGGAAAACTACATTGGCTCACTGATTCAGTCTATGACAGCCAGGAAAAAGCTTTACGTTTTAGCACAAACCACTTCTCTACTTACGGGGTCGGCTATAGAGAGAAAGAGAATCTTGCATTTACCGACATTGCCGATCACTGGGCCAGGGAAAGTATCGAATTTGTGGTAAGCCAGGGGCTCTTCAGCGGCACTTCCGCCGGCACTTTTAGCCCCAACCTTGCCATGACCAGGGGCATGTTTGTTACTGTATTAGGAAAGTTAGCTGGGGCCGAGGTGAACAGCTACAGGGAAAGTAGCTTCAGTGACGTGCAAAAAGATGCTTACTACCTAGGTTACATTGAATGGGCAAACAAAGAGGGTATTGTCAAAGGTACAGGCAGTGGTAAGTTTGCCCCAGACCAGCCTATTACCCGGGAGCAAATGGCTGTAATTATGAAAAACTATGCCGACAATTTTGAACTTACACTTCCTAATGTCAAAGAAGAAAATATCTTTGTCGACAGTAGCAAAATCAGCTCCTATGCCGAGGAGGCAGTAAAACTGTTGCAGATGGCAGGTATTTTAAATGGTAAAAACGGCAACCTTTTTGATCCACAGGGAACGGCTACCAGAGCTGAGGTTTCCACGGTGTTATCTTATTTTGTAAAGTTAATCAATTCGGGTGATTTGTTTTAAGTTAGATAAGGCCGAGCAGAGGATAAACTTATCCGGAAAAGGTTAGTCCTGGTGACGAGTTTAATCGTGAAAAAGAAGACTAAATATCGGATTTAATCATTAACTTAAACGAGGCTATTTTCCAGTACGCCTCGTTTTTCTTTGTTCAGCAACAAATATACCTTGTCACAGAGTCACAGACTTTTCAGACTAGCTTGACACTAAAAAATAAAAGAATCATAATTAAAATTAGAGAATGTAATTACTTTCACAATGTAAAATTTAAAGGAGGGTTTTACAATGGCTAATTGTAAGCTTTGGGAGCCTATCCAGGTTGGTAGCTACACATTTAAGAACAGGATGATTATGGCACCAATGGAAACTCGGTTGTCTACTCCTGACGGTGATACGACGGAAGATATGTGTGCTTATTACGCTGAACGGGCTAAAGGCGGAGTAGCAGCCATCGTCGTGGAAAATACTTTTGTGGACAACATTGCTGCTCGTTCTTCCCTCGTATCCAGCGGTCTTTATTCCGATCACCTGATTGCAGGTAAGTTTAAACTTGCTGAGGCCATTAAGGATAACGGGGCTGTTGCTATCTTACAGCTTTCCCATGGCGGTATTCAAGCCAATGCAGCGGCAGTACCGGGTGTTCAGTGCGTCGGCCCTTCTCCGGTGGTAAGTAAATTTGTGGGCAGGATGCCACGAGAACTATCTATTGAAGAAATCGTGGCAATTGAGGATGCTTTTGCAGAAGCGGCACGAAGAGCCAAACAAGCCGGCTTTGACGGTGTGGAAATTCACGGCGCTCATGGCTATTTGATCTGCAGTTTCCTCAGCCCCTATACCAATAAAAGAACTGATATCTACGGAGGCAGTCTCGAAAACAGAGCTCGTTTTCCGATGAACATTATTCGCAAGGTTCGTGAAAAAGTCGGACCTGATTTTATCGTCGGTTACAGGATCAGTGGTGAAGAAAAAGTGGAAGGCGGGCTTACTATAGAAGAAACATGCCGCTTTGGCCAGATGATTGAAGACCAGGTTGATTACATCCACGTCTCTGTCGGTAATTACGAGACAATGGCTACTTGGATGATTTCACCTCTCTATCGGCCTCAGGCACCAATAGTCGACCTAGCTTCTGCGATGAAGAAAGCTGTTACGAAGACAAAAGTAATTGCCGTAAACGCTCTGAATGCGGAACTCGCTGAAAAAGTCCTGGAAAACGGCGATGCTGACTTGGTTGCCTTTGGGCGTGCCTTGATTGCGGACCCCGAACTTCCCAATAAGATTAAAGAAGGTCGTCTGGAAGATATCCGTCCTTGTATGAGAGGTCATGAAGGCTGCATTTCTCTGTTCTTCGCCGGATGTCCAATGCGCTGCGAAGTTAACCCGCAGGCCGGTAGGGAAAGGACTTATCAAATAACCAAGGTTTGCCAGAAAAAGAACGTGGTAGTAATCGGTGGCGGCATGGCCGGCATGGAAGCCGCAAGAGTTGCGGATCTCTATGGGCATAATGTTACTCTAATCGAAAAAACTGACAAACTGGGCGGTCATTTCATTGAAGGTACCAAACCGGAATTTAAAGTCGAAGCCAAAGGGGTACTGGAGTGGGAACGCACTCAACTTGCTAAATCTAAAGTCAGTGTCATGCTGAATACGGAGGCTACTCCTGAACTGGTCAAAGAACTCAAACCGGATGCACTTATTATTGCCGTAGGTTCCGATTACATTGTCCCGGCAATACCCGGCATTGAGCATACCATCACCGCTGAGACCGCTTTAATGGAAACTGAAAAAGTTGCTGATAAAGTAGTAGTTATCGGCGGTGGCTTAGTCGGTGCGGAAACAGCCCTTTACCTCGGACAAAAAGGTAAAGACGTCACCATCCTTGAACAACTGGATCAAATTGTTCCTGAAGATGAACCTCTTTCTCAAATTGCTCTTGGAGTAGAACTGGAAAATGCCAAGGTTACAGTAAAAACCGGGGCAAAAGTGGTTGAGATCAAGAAAGACGGGGCAATTTATGAGGACAAGGATGGGAATAAGCACGAAGTTAAAGCAGATACAGTTGTCGCAGCCCTTGGTCTCAAAGCTCGTCAATCCTTAGCTGCTCGATTTAACGGCATTTGCAGTGAATCCTTCACCTTCGTAATCGGTGATGCAGTCAAGGCTCGGAAGATCTATGACTGTATGCACGATGCCTGGAAAGCCGTTCGTAAAATCAGTGGAGTAATGTAAGTGGGAGATTGTTATTGCTACCAAGTATTCTTTGCAGCTTGAAAGCCACAAAAGTTTGAGTAGTTTAAATACAGCCTTGTTGAAAAGAGAAGATAACCCTCCTCATTATAATTTAACAGTTTCTTGCTGCTCTCTTTTAAAGTTGGGTGGCAGAAATAAAAAACGAGGCTATGAAAGTAGTCCTCGTTTTTTATTTCTTTCCAAAATCTAACCGTGTTTTGACTTTTGTTTGACATATTAGTTTGTTAAAATAAAATATCAGCATTAAGGAGTGTGGTAAAAGTGACAGTAAAAAATTTAAAAATCACTAAGGTACTGAGTTGTATTCTTGTTCTGAGCTTTCTTTTAAGCTTTGCCGTAGGTTGCGGGGCGGGTTCTGCTGACGATGAAGCTGTGGCTTCAGTCAACGGTGAGAAGATAACTAAAGAGGAATTATACAATTTACTGGTTGCCCAGTATGGAAAAGGTACATTAGAAAATCTGATTGTGGAAAAAGTGATCAACCTGGAAGCAGCCAAACAAAATATTTCAGTTTCCGATGAAGAGATTCAAGAAAGACTGAAAGAGTATTATGACTACTACGGGGATGAAGAATCTTTTAATCAGGTTCTAGAGTTAAGTGGCTTTACTTTGGACGATCTGAAAAAAGATCTGGAGTTGAATATTAAAATAGAAAAATTGATGGAACCGACTATCACCATCAGCGAAGAAGAAAAGAAAGCCTATTTTGAGGAGAATAAAGACGACTTTGCCCAAGAAAAGCAGGTAAAGGCAAGCCATATTCTGGTGGACTCTGAAGAAAAAGCCAAAGAAATTAAGGAAAAATTGAATCAGGGTGAGGATTTCGCTGAACTGGCCAAAGAATATTCTACTGACACAGCAACTAAAGACAATGGGGCGACTTAGGCTTTTTTGCTGCCGGAGAAATGAGTCAAGAATTTGAGGACGCTGCTTTTGGTATGAAAGAGGGTGAAATAAGTAATCCTGTCAAGGATGAAGATGGTTATCACATTATTAAAGTGGTAGAAATCAAAGAAGCCAAAGAAGCTAATTATGAAGACAGCAAGGAAGAAATAACCAAGCTTTTACTACGGCAAAAGGCAAAGGAAAAATTCTCCAACTGGTACGAAGAATTAGCTGCTAATTACAAGATTGAAAATTATTTAGAAGCTAAATAAAATAGAAAAGTATGTACCGATTAATACAACTAAGGAATTTCTAAACAGCCTTATTGAAAAGTAATTAGGCAGGCAAGAGGCCAAGATGACTTTATGGGATCATCCTGGCCTTTTTCTATTTTTTCATTATGGCATCTATGGCATCAATTACAGCACTGCGAAAGCCTTTCCTTTCCAAAGTAGTTACGCCTACAATAGTCGTTCCCCCGGGACTGCAGACAGCATCTTTCATTGCCCCTGGGTGAGTTCTGGTTGCCAGTTGGAGTTTACCTGTGCCGACAAGCATTTGGCTGGCCAGCTTATAAGATATGTCCCTGGGCAAACCGTGCAGCACGGCTGCATCTGCCAGGGCTTCAATAAACATACTGGCAAAAGCCGGTCCACATCCGCTAAGTGTACCTGCTATGCGTAGTGCTTTTGTATCTACTTCTTCGATCAGGGCAATTTGGGAAAAGAGGCTGACAAAGGCTTTATATTCTTCATGTGTTAAAGAATGCTTGTTTTCGCAGATGATAATTCCTTCTCCAACAGCTACGGGCGTATTAGGCAAGGTACTCAAATGATGGGTATCGGGTGCTAGAATTTTTTCATACTGGTCAAAGGGATAATTTACTACTACCGAGATAACTATTTTTGTCTTAAGCTTTTCCTTAATCAGTGCAATGACCTCTTCCACCTGTTGGGGCTTTACGGCAATTATTATCATATCGGTCCGGCCGACTAGTTCCTGGGCATCTTTACATGGGATAAAGCCTTGATCCCTGGTATTGCTGACTAATTTATCCCAGCTTTTGGCACAGGCATAGATTTGTCCCGGTTGAAGTGCTTTTTTTAAAACCAGGCCCTTGGCAAGGGCTTGGGCCATATTACCAAATCCGATAAATCCTATTTTCATCTTATCCCTCCTCATTAACTCCCTAAGCTTGCTGAGTATAGTCTAACTTATTTTCCGCTTATTTTACAGTAAACCCCGGAAAAATCGTCCTGTCTTTATCATTTTATAGTGCTTCATTACCAAAAAAGCAATTAAGTATTTTGGTAATAAGTTACAGTAACTTTTTCTCCAACAGCAAGTCTAATGTGCTGTAGACAGTTTAAATTATACGGAGGAGAAAGATGAGAAAAGTTTTAATCGAAATAACAATTCTAGGACTTTTATTGACAATAGGTTGCTCAATGTTCCCGGTAGATTTTACTTCCACTTCAGGTCAAAAAGCGGGGGATGAAGAGTTGTCTGCTGCCGGAAAGTCAGAAGCTGACAAAGAGCCCATCAGTTTGGCAGGCATTCGGTTAGGTGCAAGTGCGGAAGAAGTGGTTGGACGGCTGGGCAGTGAATACCGGGAAGAAAAATTTGATGATGGTGGTTTTTTTGGTGAGAGCTTTGCCATCTGGCATTATGAAGGTATAGACGTGGTTATCGGTTTGGAATCTGAAAAGGTACTCCAGCTTGAAGCCTACATTCCCCAATTTGTGACTCAGAACGGTGATAAAGTCGGGGATGAGGCCAGTAAAGTCCTGGAAAAATACCGGGCGGAATATCCGGAATATGAGGGAGCCAACAGTGACGGACCCTTAGGCGGTTGGTTCCAACTGGACGAAAGCACTCTTCTAATCTTTTCTTTTAATGAAGACCGTTCCAGGTTTAACCAGGTTATCCCCGAAAATTCTAAAGTAGAAGCTATTACCTTGGGTTATACCTATTTCTTTGACTAAAAAAAAGACCAAAGAGACACTCCTTGGCCTTGGTTTATTCCTGACTGTTTATCATGACCATTTTGGCGTCAGGCACCCATTCAACCTGCATTTGGAAGACTTCACTCAGGAAGCGAATGGGAACAAGTAGGTTTCCCTTGATCAGTCGTGCAGGTTCATTTAAATTATATACCTCGTCATTTACCAGGGCTTTTGTTTCATTGACCGTGAGCTCTACTCTGGTTTCTCCTTTGGTTACTATTACCAAGTTTAAAGCAGCATCCCACTCGACGCTGGCACCCAGGGATTGAGTTATCGCTCTTACCGGCACCAAGAGGCTACCGTTTTGAAGGGTAGGAGCTACAGCAAGTTTCAATTTATCCCCGTTAATATAGACTTTTATCTCTTTTTGGCCGACCTTATCGTATAAGCTACGAAGTCTTGTCAAGGACCGGCTGGTTATATTGTTTTGTTTAATTGATTCTTCATGACCAGCAATTTCCTGCAAGATTAGATTTCTTTGTTCGCCTAATTTAAAGCCTTGCTCAGCTATTAAGGCAAAGACGGTTTTATTTTTCTCCCAGATTTGAGGGAAGTTTTTTAAAGGCACATTAGTTTCTCCTACGTAACCGTTTAGTTCGATAGTCAAGGCAGGACGGTCGAAATGCTTTAAAAAATAATCTTGGAAGCCGGCAGCTCCAATTTTGCTTGAAGCAGGCACTAAACTATACTTGGTTATGGCTGCAACCTGGGAAGCTAGGCGTCTTGTCTCCTGTAAATTATCATAGGAAGTATATAATGAGTGCCAGTAAATGATATTGCCGGAGGAATGATAGTTAACAAGTATTTCAGGCTGAAGCTGCTCGGCAAACTCAGCCAGAGCAACAGCTTCCGGGGCTTCCAGGGGTTTGGTGCCTTTGTAGTTCCAGTACCAGGGTTTATAGACCTTGGTGTCTTTATTTTCCCAATCAGCGGGGAATTGCTGGTTTAGGTCAATGCCTTGAGCATTGGCTTTCCATCTTTTGAAATCTGTCTTGCCGCCGTTCGTGCTAAGCAGCTTCTTATGGATTTCCTGGGGAAATTGATTTAGCCCGAACTGCTGTAAAGTAACCCCGTCAGGATTGACCATAGGTACTAGCCAAATTGAGACCTTGTCAAGGATGTTCGTCAGGTTGTAACCTTCAAGGTTAAACCCGTTAGAATAAAAATTTGCATAGGTTTCAACGGCTTTCATTATAAGCAGGGTAGAAATCCATTCTCTGGCATGAATAGAGCCGGTAAACATGACCGTTATTGTTCCTTTGCCGAGTTTAACCGCCCAAATTTCTCGTCCATAAGGAGTTTTCCCGATGGAGGTATAGCTTATCAGCTCTGGGTAGGCGACTGCCAGTTCCTGCAGATCCTTGGTCAGGGTTTCGTAGCTATAAACTGCGGTTGTATCCACTATAGCTGCTGGGTTGTTTTCTGTCGCCCAGGCCAAGCAGGGAATCATTTGTAGTGCGATGATTACTAATAAGAGAGTACGTATCTTGCTTTTATATTGCATATTTTGTCTCCTTACGTTGCCAGTAAAGCAAAAATTTAGCAGGAGGAAATATTCGACAAAAATTTACATATTCCTTTAAAATTTTTGCTAATATCTAGAAAAGGCACTGAGAATTACTTGCTCAGTGCCTTTTCTAGTTAAAATTAAATATGGGCGACCCGGTCAAAGAGTTCAGCTTTTTTAGCGTCATTAAAGTTTTCAATTCTGGAAAAGTAGCCTGTAATTCTGCGGACCCGGTTAATTTTACGGGCAAAATAGGGCTGGAAGGCAAGAGAACCGTCTGTATCTAACCAAACATGAATTTTTGCTATCTCCTCTTCTCCCTGCAAGTCCTTAACTTGTCTCAAAATCTCTTCTTTTTCGGCCTGGTTCAAATCAACTTGTGTCTCCCAAATCATCATTAACACCCCCATGTTATGATTATAGTTATTATTACTGATAAGGACAAGTAACAACTTCATCAATTCTCAGGAAAGAAAAGTTTAAAATTAACATTTTTTGCATATTATAGTAGTGGGTTCTAAGCTTAAAAGGAGGATAAATATTATGAACTAGGGCAAGCTAGTTAATTTGGCCAAATTATAAAGACGAGAGGTGAATATATGTTCACAGTGCTGCGGCCCGGAAAGCTAAGTTTAAAGCGAGTTGGAATCAGCTTAGCGATAGCAGCCCTTGTGCTTGGCCTTAGCTACTATTTCTGGGCACTGAAAACTGTAACTATAGTTGATGCTGATAGTCAGCTGGAAGTTAGAACCTTTGCCTCAACAGTTAAAGAGCTGCTTCAGCAGGAAAAGGTTGCCTTAGGTTCAGAGGATATCGTTAAACCGAATCTAGCTACTCCATTAAAAGAAGGAATGACTGTTACTATTGTCCGGGCAATTCCGGTCAGAGTAGAGGAAAAGGGAACGGTCAAGATAGTTTACGTGGCAGAACCTACTGTGCCAAAGGTCTTGACCCTTGCTAACATTGCTCTAACTCCTCTGGATTTAGTCGAGCATAATCTGGAAAAGCATGAGGAAAAAGATAAGTATTTGAAGATTACTCATATAGAAGAAGAAAAGATTGAACAAACATTTGACGTTGATTTTCCCGTCAAAAGAGAACCGGATCAGCTTTTGGCACAAGGTGAGACAAAAGTAATTCAAGCAGGGGAAAAAGGTTTAGTCAAGGAAACAATTGTAATTACCTATGTTGATGGAAAAGAAGCTAAACGTGAGATTGTGAACCGGGAAGTAGTAAAGGAACCTAAGACTAAAATAATCGCTTATGGAACCCGTGAGAAAAAAATAATGCAGGCTTCCCGGGACCTGCAAGGGAGAAAAAATATCTTGATGGAAGCGACCGCCTACACCCATACGGGGCATAGGACTGCAACGGGAATTGAGCCCTATCGTGGCGTAGTCGCAGTTGATCCCAAAGTTATTCCCTTAGGAACAAAGCTTTACGTGGAAGACTACGGTTACGGTGAAGCCTTGGACATCGGTAGTTCAATTAAAGGGAACCGGATTGACCTGTTTTTTGAAACAGAGGCTGAATGTTTAAATTGGGGAAGAAGAGACGTTCAGGTGTATATACTAGATTAAAGACTGAACCCTGTTTTGCAGGGTTCTTTTAATTTTGCTATGAATTTTAAACTTTTCGTTTTCCTGTCGAAAGTCGGTAAAAAATATTGAAGCTAATTGCTAGATTATCAGAACCATTTTCAGACAGCTAGTGCCCTTAAGCACTGTTTAGCGGTCCATGTTATTTCCGGCACTTAATGTAACTTTTTAGAAATTTAACTCGTAAAATATAGCACCTTTGCAAAAGGAGGACTCAGTGTGATTGCTAATCGACAAGAACCTATTGAATTAGAATGCAGACCGGTTCTGCAAGACGTAATCTGCCGTTTTGGGGAAAAATGTTTCCATGATGTCCATTATCTATGTAACTTTACTCCTGCCGGAACCACGACCCCTGTATGTATACCTGAAGATGCCTGCGTTATTGATGCAACAATAGCCAATTTAGCAATTACATCGGTAGAAAGATCTAACGGTTGTGCCAGAGTTTGCGGCAATTATGACCTTAATGTCTTCTTCCGCTATGACAATCAGAGATTAATAGGCCAGGCTGTAAGAACTGATGTACCTTTCTGTGTCCAGGTACCGCTGGCTGCTGTTAGCGGCGGCTGTCAGGAAATCACCTGTGAGGGTGGAAACAGCTTAGAGACAGAGGTTTGCGCCTTTAATACCCGTTTAGAAGTAGTAGAAGCGGTGGCAGAACAAGATAATAACGGAGCAAATATTTGCGAAGGATGTACTACCAGAATCCGGGTAGTGGTGGAAAAAGTCTTTCGGGCCTTTGAACACGGTACGCAAGTAGTGTGTCTTCCTGTTTGCCCACCAGAGGCTTGTGAGCACGTTCCTACTACCCTTAGCCCGCTCTGCTCGCCCTTTAGCAGGCCGACAGAGTGTCCCAGCTTTTGCCAGGACGATGAGTTTTTCTATCCGGACTGGTGTGACCGGTGCCCGCCGCTTCCCTGCATCTTTTTAGCCATAGGAGAAGGATCCGGAGTCATGCCTGATGATGCAATTCCCGAGGAGTCCAGAGGCGGGGAGTTGAGCCTTAACTTCGTTGTTTGCCCAATCTGCTTGTATGATGGTGAGGCTAATTTTAGAGTGCAAATAGCCGGCGAAGAATATAACTTAGTGAATACTAGAATTACTGGGCAGCTTATAGCCCCTCTGGAGTCTTATGCTGAAGTTAGAGGAGTTGGAATGTTTGGTCCGGAAAATAACCGGATTCCTGTAATCTTTTATTTGATGATTAACTATGCAGAAAATAGTTTTTCCTTTGTAATTCAGGATCAGCCTAACCATAGTATTTTAAGAACCGGAGCAAATAGGCTTCCACTTAGCAGATTGGAATTTAGGGAATGTTAGCCGGCAAATTGTTCTTGAGTAGTTAGAAGAGAGACCCTTGAGACCACCCGTAGTTTCAGAAAGGGTGGTTTTTCTATAAATGAATTTTCGTGTATAGGAAAAACTTGACGGGAGACAGAAAGCAGGATATCATATTAAAATGGCGAATACCAGAAGCTAAATAATGTTTAGGAGGTTGAAAATGGACGCCTGGATAAGCAATTGGCGGAAACGCCTTGTTCAGGCCCAGCGAAAAAGACATATAATAATACTATCTTTGATCACGACAATCGCAATTCTTTCGCTAGGGCTTACTACCTATGCCTGGGCTCGCAAAGATTTGACTATTATAGATAATGGTAATGTTCTTGAAGTTAAAACTTTTGCTAAAAATGTAGAGCTTCTCTTGGCAGAACAAGGTATAACGCTAGGAGCCGAAGACGAAATATCATATAGCTTGGCAGCTCCACTAGAAGATAACATGACTATTACCATAACCAGAGCCTTTCCCGTCACGATCAAAGTGGACGGGCGAGAACTGGTGGTTAACACTACGCCAACCGTAGTCGAGGAGATTTTAAAGAAGGCCCGGGTTTACTTGGGCTCGGAGGATATTGTAACACCTGCTTTAAAGCAACAAGTGGTTGCTTCCCAAGAAATAGTCATTAGCAGAATTACAACTAAAGAAGTGGCCCTAGAGAATGAGATTCCCTTTAAGACCGAAAGAAGAAGCGATGATAGTTTAGATAAAGGGGTTACTAAAGTTTTAAACAAAGGTGAAGCAGGACTAGAAAGAAAGATAATAAAAGTCACGTATAAAGACGGAGAGGAAATAAAACGGGAGGAAGTAAAACGGGAAATAGTAAAAGAACCTGTACCTCAAGTCATAGCCTATGGTACTCATTCCACAATATCAAGAGGGGGACAGAATTTACGCTTTAGCAGGTCATTAACTGTGACTGCTACTGCTTACACTCATACAGGTAATCGCACCAAAAGCGGGACCGTTCCTAAGGTGGGAACGGTAGCGGTGGATCCTAATGTAATTCCGCTTGGTAGCAAACTTTATGTAGATGGCTACGGTTTTGGGCGGGCTCTAGACGTGGGCAGTGCCATTAAAGGCAATAGGATTGATGTTTTTGTAGAGAGCGAACAGCAGGCCCAGAAATGGGGCAGGAAAAAGGTAAAAGTTTATATCTTAGAATGAGGCAGCAAGCCTCATTCTTTGTTGTATACCGAAAACCACCTGCTATGCAGGTGGTTCCAAAAAGCTTTAGCTATGAGTAGAAAGAACTACCTCACTTT
>ENA-OWPA01000527-OWPA01000527.1-bioreactor-metagenome-genome-assembly--contig:-NODE-527-length-48748-cov-12.153315_pt1 | contig 48748 bp, 45 predicted proteins | sample MGYA00238139_ERZ651803 | MGnify/ENA primary metagenome ERZ651803 (study PRJEB26909, sample SAMN07631231) | bioreactor metagenome | isolation source: Switchgrass digestor | place: USA: Dartmouth...
TTCCTAAATTCATCAACTGTTCAATAGCCTCATAAGTAGATTCATAGCAATCGTTAACGAATAATACATCCGTTCCTTCCTCAAGTTTAATCAGTTCCTCTATATTTTTGTGATCAATTACTCGTTTCCCAACTATTCTAGGAATATTTGGATCAATAAATTCAGCAGCTATTTTTTCTAATTGTATACTAGTAAATAAAATTAAATCTCCCTCTATGGGTTTAAAACCAAGCTCAGATATAATTATATTCTCCATTTCCAAGTATTCACCCAATATCTCATCTAATTGCTTTATAATCCTATTTCCAGTATTATGACCCCCACTAATTATTATCAATTTTTTCATACTACCACCCGATTAGCAATATTTTATTTAGAAGATTAGTTTTCAATTTAAACCTTAAAGTTTTCTTTCTCTATGATAATAACAAAATACATCCTGAATGTTTATCATTTCAATTAGGTATAACCATTCAAATCTATACAATGATTTATATTAATATAACTATATTTTACAAGATTTTTTGACTATCCGCTCTATAATTTTAGGTATTCATGATGAAAAACAACACCATTTTTACAAAAATAAAATTTTTAATAAATGCTAACCTTTAATTTTGGATATAAAAATACCACTTGTGAAATAAATCTACTAAGAATTTAATTGGTTCAAAAATATAAATAAAAAGAAGATTTATTTCACAAGTGGAATCTAAATTTGATGATTCTTTCTTTATATATCAAATTAAGTCCAAATCTAAAAATAACAAGTTCAAAATAATCTCATCCCAATTATCGATATAAAGACATAAAAAAACAGACTTTATAGTCTGTTTTAATGGTGGGCCTTCAGGGACTCGAACCCCGGACCTGCCGGTTATGAGCCGGACGCTCTAACCAACTGAGCTAAAGGCCCTCACAATCTTGGCGGAGAAGGAGGGATTTGAACCCTCGCGCCCCTAAATGAGACCTACTCCCTTAGCAGGGGAGCCTCTTCAGCCACTTGAGTACTTCTCCATATTATTGCTGGCGGAGGGGGTGGGATTCGAACCCACGTGGGCTTGCACCCTAACGGTTTTCAAGACCGCCCCGTTATGACCGCTTCGGTACCCCTCCATATATACAACTATCTAATTTTCAACTAACATCCATCTTTAACTTATTCTTTAGTGGTGACCCATCCGCGATTCGAACGCGGGACACCCTGATTAAAAGTCAGGTGCTCTGCCTACTGAGCTAATGGGTCAAAATGGCTGGGGTAGCAGGACTCGAACCTACGAATGCCAGAGTCAAAGTCTGGTGCCTTACCGACTTGGCTATACCCCAACATTTATCATGGCGTACCCACAGGGATTCGAACCCCGGACACACGGCTTAGAAGGCCGTTGCTCTATCCTGCTGAGCTATGGGTACACTTTATCATTAGTGTTCTATATCTTACTGTTGTCCTACAGTTAGATATAATCATTGGAGCGGGTGAAGGGAATCGAACCCTCACATCCGGCTTGGGAAGCCGGCGCTCTACCACTAAGCAACACCCGCATTGGGTGTAACAATTAGTTTTTAAATAATATTTTTTCAACTGACAATAATAAATTATACCAGCTTAAAATATAATAGTCAATACTTTTTTGAACTTTTTTATATGTATTTTAATGCTATTTATCTAAAGAGTATAATACCTGACACTTAGATATAAAAGCATTAAAATAAAAAATAGTAATTTGCAGCAGCCTCCTATAGGGAATCATCAAGGCTTGTGTAAGGCTTTATTGGATTTTGCTATAAAGTTATTATTTCGCCTTTTAAATTATTTTGATCTATATACAGTAATCCTATACTCTTTGAAGCTCCTGCCCTAGGTAAAGTAGGACTTCCAGGATTTAAGAAAAGAATCCCGTCATATTCTATTAAAGTTGATATATGACTATGTCCAAACAAAGCTACATCTGCATTTAATTCTTTAGCTTTATAGTATATAGAATTTAACCCTTGTTTTACTCTATATAAGTCACCGTGAGTCAAAAATATTTTTTTTCCTTCTATTTCTATGATATTATCATCTGGAGTTTCTAAATCATAAATATCACAATTTCCTTTTACATTAATAGTTGTTATTTTAAGGGCCTTTTTTATAGCTTCTGCATCCTTTGTATAGTCTCCTAAATGGATAACAAGGTCTATTCCATTTATACTATTTATAGCTTTTATACAATTTTCTACATATCCATGAGTATCACTTATTACTACTATCTTCATTTTCTCCGTCCTCTAAAATATTTTTTAGCTCTTTCTTAAGATTTTTCAATGCGTTAGCTCTATGACTAATTTTATTCTTAACTTCCTCTCCAAGTTCTGCAAAAGTCTTTCCATATCCATCTACTATGAATAGGGGATCATATCCAAAACCATTTTCACCTTTAGGTTCAAATCCTATTTTACCTCTACACTCTCCAGAGGCAAGCTTTATGCTTTTATCTTCTAAAACTATTGCAATTACAGTCTTAAATTTTGCTGTTCTTTCTTCTAATGGAACTCCTTCCAATTTCTCAAGTAGTTTTTTATTGTTGCTTTCATATGTGGCATTTTCACCACTATATCTAGCAGAATATATTCCAGGCTCTCCCCCAAGTCTATCTACAAAAAGTCCTGTATCATCAGCAATGACTATGGCATTTATTCTTTTTGCTATTTCAACAGCCTTTTTTATAGCATTCTCTTCTAATGTATTTCCATCTTCTAAAACTGAAATATCACCACATCCAGCTTCTGTTTTTGATAAAACTGTAACAGGTAAGTCCTTCAATATCTCTTTTATCTCTGATATTTTATGATTATTGTCGCTTGAAACAACAAGTACTTTCTTATTCATTTTTTGTTTCTCCCTTTTCTGCTGGCCTAGGTAAGCCTATAAGACTACATATTTCTTCTCCAAGAGCTTCTTTTTGTAATTTTATAAGCTCTTGGTTTCCCTTTTGAGCCAAAGCAATTAGATTATTTAAATCATTAAAAGAGAATGGAGACTCTTCACCAGTACCCTGCAATTCCACAAAATCTCCTTTATCAGTCATTACTATGTTCATATCTACCTTTGCATTTGAGTCTTCTTCATAGCATAAATCTAGTATTGCTTCATCATTAACAATTCCAACACTTACAGCAGATAAGAAACTTCTTAAAGGAATATAGGATAGACTCCCTTCTTTATATAAATTATATAATGCATCTGCTAAAGCAACAAAAGAACCTGTTATAGAAGCTGTTCTAGTGCCGCCATCTGCTTGTATTACATCACAATCTATCCAAATTGTTCTTTCACCAATGTCTTCTAATACAACTACTGATCTTAATGCTCTTCCAATTAATCTTTGAATTTCTTGGCTTCTACCTTCTATTTTACCTCTAGTAGATTCTCTAACCTTTCTTGTTATTGTTGAACCTGGTATCATAGAATATTCTGCTGTTATCCAGCCCGTATTGGTTCCTTTTAAAAATGGAGGTACTCTATCGTCAATCATTGCAGTGCAGATAACTTTAGTCTCTCCCATCTCTATTAAAACTGAACCTTGAGGATGCTTTAAAAAATCTCTCGTAATCTTAACTTTTCTAAGCTCGTTATTATTTCTTCCATCTATTCTACTCATATGTATTCACCTTTCAAAAAAATTTTCATATAATAGTGTTTCCTACTAATGAATATAATAACAGAGATTTTAGGTTTTTTCTATAGAATAATTATCTTATATTAAATCAAATAAAATAGCACATTGAAAGTTATACTCCCTTGAAGTATATTAAGTCAAGTTCTTTTTAAAAACTAAAAGTAGAACTTCTCTATTCGTAAAAAAACTACCAACTAAGTGGTAGTTTTTTAATATTCGTTTGCAAATACTGGTATAGCTTCTTCAACTTCTAGCTCTAATCCAACTTCTTCTATTGTCTTTCCATCAAGTAATACTTCTACATATTCTATTTCTGGAAACTCTTTTAAGGTTAAGCCTATATTTCTAGTCATTTTATTAAATACTTCTTGGTCTTCTAATATACTAAAATTATGTGAAATTACATCTACATAAGCTACTCCATTATACACTTCTACACCCTGTAATTCAATTCCATCTGGAATATCTGTGTAAAGTCCTGACAACTCAGGTGCTCCCTTAAATAGGATTTCAAGAGAAGTCAGAATATTTGCTGTAGGAGCAGATGTAGGTACAGTTACGGGTACATAGTATTCATATTCTCCATTACTAGTTCCTTTATAGTAAACAGTGACTTTTGAAGTTTCACTACCTGAACCTTCTACAATATTTATATCTGCTCTTGTCAATGGTTTCTGTACCTTTGTTCCATATTTAAGTTCTGAAACTACTTTACCATCTACCATAAATTGTACTTCTTTAATATTTGAAAATTCAGTTAATGTATATACAACTCCCTTTACCATGTTTTCTTCATCTTTCTGTGACTGACAGTTCATAATTTGACTACTGAAATCAACCTTACATAATCCTGTTTCTGGATTTATTGACATTCCAATGATTTCAGTTCCTGCTGGAATCAGCGGCTTTAGTCCTATGCTACCGATATCTTCTCTTATAGTTGGATTATCTATTATGTTTTTAAGTGCAGCTTTTGCTATACCTTCCTCCCAAGGAATCTTTCTCTTTACTGGCACTAAGTATCCATTTTCATTCTGATAGTATAAAACTGTGTCTCTTAAGTTTTCATCTTCAATGATGTTCTCGTCTTCGTCGCTTCTTATTATTTCTATTTCTGGATCTTCTTTAGTTATCATCTCTTTCATTGTGTCTATGGCTTTACAGCCAAATAGACTAAGTACTAAAACTATTACTATGGCAAGTATCAACAATTTTTTAATATACATTCATTACCCTCCCTTTGGCTAACTCCTTAATAAAGTATATTAGCCCTAAAGGGAGACTATGAATAATTTGTTTACTTCTATTTCTTTTTAATATTTGAAAAATATCCTCCACTAACAAGCTTTGTTGTACTCGCTGTTATAAATGCCTCTTGATCTAAATCATCGAGTATTTTATGAAGTTTATTTAGGTCCTTCCTTTTAAGTGCAATATACAGTATATTTTTAGGTCCATTCTTTCCTTGCCCTACTAAAACTGTGACACCAAAGCCACTGTCTCTTAATTGATTAATAACTTCATCATCTTTACCATTTTTTAATATGACTTGAGCAGTTAAATCTCCTAAAGCTATTTTTTCTTCTATATAGCTGCCAATATAATTCCCACTGGCAAATCCTAATGCGTAAGCTAATAAATTACCAAGATTATTTAATTCATTTACTACCTTCCCTAAAGCCACAATATAAATAATTACTTCAAAAAAGCCTATTATTGCTGCATACTTTCTTCTGCCTTGTACTACCATAAGAGTTCTTATAGTAGCCATAGAAACATCCATTATCCTCGCTCCAAAAATAAAAAGATAGCCTAATAAAGCTTCCAAATTTGTCCCTCCCAATCAAAATATTACTCCTTAAGAAAAAATATTAATCAGCAAATAAAAAACTCACCTTATATTAAAGGAGGAGCCTAATCCTAATGCCCTTAATGCCCCCCTCTAATATTAAAGTGATAATTTCTAATTTTAAATCCCTATAATCTTTTTACTTATTTACCTATACTATTAAAATAGTTCACTATTCCATTTGCTATTGCCTCTGCTGCTTTTTCGTGATATGAATCTGTGTCAATTAACTTTGCTTCTTCTGCATTAGTTAAAAAACCAAGCTCTACAAGTGCTGCTACCATTTTAGTTTCTCTTATTACCACTAACTCTGGTCTTTTTACTATTCCTTTATCATTTCTATCGAGTCCTGATAATAATGCATCATGTATCGCCTCTGCAAATGGATACTGATCCCCTTCCTTTACTTTACTATCAAAAGCAGGACAATATAGAGTTTGTATTCCTGATACACTGCTACTAGAATGTGAGTTAAAGTGAATACTAATAAATGCGTCTGCATTATTTCTGTTCGCAATTTCTGCTCTCTCATAAAGGTCTATATATTCATCTGTGCTTCTAGTAAGTATAGTTCTAAATCCAAGGTCTCTAAGTTTTTGGTCAAGCTTAAGTGCTACCTTTAAGTTTAAATCTTTTTCTTTCGTTTTAGTAATAGGCGATGTAGCTCCCGGGTCTTTCCCTCCATGACCTGCATCTATTACAATAAGCTTAGCACCGTTATTTTCTTGAACCTTTTCAAATGATATATTAATTGTGTCATCTACTTTATCTGAAAGAACTTCATAGTTTATTTTTGTTTTAAATTTAAATGTGATTATTTTATAATCTTCATCCTCATTTACTACGATATTTGAAATATAGTCATCATTTACTGTAACTATACCATTTTCTAAATCAATGTTATTTTTATCAACCTTAATCTCCATTTGCCTGCTATTCTCATTATAGCTAACCAAATAATCTGTTTCTTCCTCTGCAAATATTTTTATAGAAGCGCCATTTTCGTATAAATTTGAATAGGATATATTATCAAAGGTTTCTTCGTCAACAAAAATTGTCATTATAGTACCTTTAATATCTACCATTATATTAGGAATTGCCCTGTTTTCGTTTATATCTAAAACTACTCTGACTACTTTATCTTCTATTGTATTTGATTGATCAGATACATACTGAGATGAGCGAACCTGCTTTATGAACTCAGTATTTACATCTAACTTTAATTCATTTGTCCATAATTTTGAATCTAGTAAATCAATGACCACTCTGTTAGGATTAGATAGTGTAAAAATATTATAATTAGGCTCTTCAGAGTTTTCAATAACTATAGCTTCTCTGCCTTTTACTAATTTTGAACTTATGCCTTGTACACTGTTTAAAAAAGATATGGTAGCTTTCTTTTCCTCATCTGATGTGCTTATGTTATATCCTACACTTTTTTCTAAGTCTATAACAATCCTAACAGTATCAGGAGCATTAGAAAACTGTGCTGCTCTTATGCTTTTAATAGGAAACTTGTCTACTATAAAGTTAACATTTCCATTTGAGTCAAGTATAGACTCATCAGTAACACTTAATTTGCTATTATGTACGTCTATAATTAATCTATCTGGTTCTGTCAAATATTCTTCTTTAATTTCTAATTTTCCTGTAGATATAATATTTATTTTGGGCATAGCTGATGAATTTTCTATTGAAATGTCCGTAATTTCAGATGTTTGACTAATTATAATGCCTGTGTAAGTATCTTGATTCCAGTCAACGAAACATCCAAGAACTTCTGATACAAATCTCAAAGGTACCATTATTCTTGCATCATTTACTAAAATAGCTGGTACTCCATAAGGTATATCCTTCTCCACACCATTTACAGTAACTATAGGACTATTTACCTTTAAAATGATTTCTTGACTTGTTGTCTTTATAGTTGCTTCTTTTGTTTGTTGGTTCCAGCTAACTTCAGCATTTAGATGATTTCCAATGGCCCTTATAGGCACTAGTATTCTGTCACTAAGTATAATTGGAGGTATGTCAGTTTCAATAGGATTTCCATCAAAAATCACATTGGCTAATCCAACTGTGACCTGCTTCCCATTTATACTAACCTTAGTAGAATTCGGTGCTCCAGCTAATGCAACAGTCCCAACTCCCATCAACATAATTAACATAATAAAAACTGCAACTACTTTCTTCATATCCTACCCCCTAAATCTTTAATAATATTTTGCAATAAAGCACTTCTACATATATCTACAATTTCCACAGATATTATAGTATATTTATATCACTTTGCAAAATATTATGTCAATCGATTTAGGGTTTTGTAATATTCTTTTAATATAACAGATTGCACAGCATTATGTGAATAATTAAAATGCTGAATATGAACTCTATTGAATTTAATTTAAATTGTCTATATTTCTATGCTGTTAAAAATAATCTTTATCAAATTACTTTATATAACTCATCACTACTTGGTGGCTCTATTTCTCTCAATTCTCCATCAGTCTCTATCAAAATTCCCTTCTCTATTACTTCTCCTATTACTGATGATTCTATCCCATTTTTGCTAAGTTCTTTTTGAATAATATCTAATTTCTCATAAGGTGAAACTATCAATAAACTACCACTAGAAATTAGCTTGAATGGATTAATATCTAGTGCTTTACATATTTCTCTTGTAGATTCTTTAATAGGTATGTATTGTGAGTTTATTTTCACTCCTTTTTTTATAGCTACTGCTGTTTCCCAGACAGCTCCAAATACTCCTCCTTCAGTTATATCATGCATATATGGAACTCCTATAGCACCACAGATTTTTCCTTCTTTTACTACACTTATATGCTTAGCTAAAGACTTTCCCTCATCTATAATATCTTGAGAAACTAAGTTTTTAAGCCTTTCTTCAAGTTCATTTGCTATTATGACTGTTCCTTCTATAGCCGCAAACTTAGTAATTAATATTTTGTCTCCTATTTTAGCACTTTCAGGATTTAATATGTTTTTCTTAGTCTGCATTCCTATAACTGTCGTTGATACTACTATTTTATTTACTGCATCTGTTATTTCTGTATGTCCTCCAATGATTTCTACATTTAACTCTGATGCTGTTCTATTTGCATCCTCCATAATTGTTCTTATATCTTCCTCTGTACTATTTGGTGGTACTAATATAGTAATAAGAAGTCCTATTGGCTCTGCTCCATTAGATGCTACATCATTACATGAAATATGAACAGCCAGTCTACCTATATCCTTAGAAGCCCCTGTAATAGGATCAGTGGATACTACACATACATTTTCTCCAAAGTCTAATACTGCACAGTCCTTTCCAATACCTGCCCTAGTCAGCACTTCATTTCTTTTGTAGCTTATATTAGAAAAAACTATTTTTTCTAATACTTCATTAGGAAGTTTTCCTATTTTCATTTTTATTCCCCCTTGTAAAGCTTAAGACATTCCTCTACTGTCATTACTTTATGATCTGAAATTATTCTTAGTATAGTTATATCTTCTGGTTTTATATCATGAAATATCAAAACCTCTGCATCATATCCTTTTTCTTTATCTCGTCTTACTTTTAAATTTTCACTAAAACTTAAAGATGTGTTCCAATACTCTTCGACTATTTTTTTTCCTTCTCTAATTAAATATTCATTTGCTATTTCAAAGGATTTAACGTCCTTTAATATAAAAGGCTCATATAATTTATTAGCTAAGTTTTCATTTGCAACCCAACATTTATCTTCATCTACTTTTACAGACATTACAACAGTATGAGAATGCCAGTAATGGTTGCTTTTATAGTTTAAACTAGCAAATATAGCTTTTTCTCTTCTAACCCAATCTGGGATGTTGTCAGGTTTAAATGAACTAATAAATTTATGGAAATCTAAATACATGCTATTGTAAGTCATTTTATCATTATATTTTATTCCTTGCTTTAGTATTCTACTCAAATCTGTAATACAAGCCACATGATAGACAACCCCTGTATCAGCATAGTCAGGAAAAAAATTTATAAAATCACCTTCTTTCAAATAAGTATCTCATTATTATAGAATAGCACATTTTTACTTAAAACTAAATTAGCAAAGTAATGCTTATTGTATTTGGGCAAACTATTAATAGTTTATAATCACTAAACTAACTAAAGTGGAGGTGTGTATGATGAGTATAAATTGCTCAGAAAAATGTATTTATGAGAGCGAAGGAATATGTACATTAAATCGCATAATAGCTTCATCAGGAAATATATCTTCTGGCTGCCCATATTTTAGAGATAAACAGGAAGTTAAAAAAATAAAAAAAAGTAAAATATAATTTAAACCTTTTCACTATGCTGCTAAACCCTATGAATTTATTGGCAGTGCAGCAAAAGTGTAGCAATAGTTAACTTCTAAATATAATTATATTATTCTGTTTTACTTATAAATATATACAAAAAAACAGCGATTGAAACAATCGCTGTTTTTTTTGTATATTTTAGTGCTCTATGATATATGCCCATTTATATTCTGTATCGCAACCTACTGCAAATCTAGCTACACCTTTTACATATTCTCTTTGTACATATACTCTTGCTGGGTGGAATAATGGATATATTGGAACATCTCTTGCCAATAGTTTTTCAGCTTCTATCATAGCATCTATTCTTTCATCTCCTGAGCCTTCCATTGCCTTTCTAATGTAAGCATCATAGTCAGGATTTGAATAGAATGCATCATTGTTTCCACCATTTGTTACAAATAGGTCCATAAATGTCATTGGGTCATTGTAGTCTCCACCCCAACCTGCTATACTTATCTGATAGTCTTTCTTATTGTATCTTTCAAGACGCATAGCAAATGTCATTGTTTCTATTGGAATTTCTACTCCTAAAGCATCCTTCCACATTTGCTGGAATGCTTGAGTAGTTCTACTCCACCATGTTCCTTCACCTGCTACTATAGTTACTTCTTTTTCGAATTGTTCCTTAGTTGCACCAACCTCTTCAAGTCCTTTCTCAAAGAGTTCTTTTGCTTTTACTGGATCATATGGATATGTTAAATCTCCACGATTTTCAGCAAAGTCTTTTCCATCTTTTCCAGCTAGTAGTGGCGGTGTTAATCCTCCAGCTACTATAGATCCATCTGCAAGTACATTGTCAACATATGACTGTCTGTCAGATGCGTATACGAAGGCCTTTCTTATGTTTTCATTGCTAAAGTACTTATCTTCCATATTAAATTGCAAGTACCATGTAGTTGCGTCAGCTGCTGTACCGAACTCTGGTGAATCTTTGTATTTGCTTAAGAATTCTGAAGGTACTCCTGTTAAATCAAGCCCTCCTGTTTCGTATAAGTTGATTCTAGTATTGTTATCAGTGATCATATCTCCTTCAATTCTTTCAAGTTTAACTGTATCAGCATCCCAGTATGTTGGGTTTTTAACTAAGTTTAGTTTTTGTTCATGCTCCCATGTTTCAATCATAAATGGTCCACTGTAAACCATCTTATCTGGTGCTGAAGCAAATTCCTCACCAAATTTTTCTACTGCAGCTTTTTGTGCAGGTATATAAGTGATAAATGATGTTAAGCTTATGAAAAATGGTGTTGGTCTTTCTAAGACAACTTCCAATGTTTTATCATCAATTGCTTTGATACCTACTTGGCTTCTATCTGTTATTTCACCAGTATTGTATTTTTCAGCATTTTTAATGTGATAGAATTGATATGCATATTCAGCTGCTGTTTCTGGTTCTATTGCTCTAAACCATGCATATTCAAAGTCATATGCAGTTATTGGTGTACCATCTGACCATTTTGCATCTCTTAGCTTGAATGTATATGTTAATTCGTCATCACTAATTGTCCAGTCTTCTGCTAATCCTGAACCTTTTGGTGTAGTACCATCTGGTTGTGTTCTTACTAGACCTTCATATACAGCATTGATTATCCAGAAAGAAACCTGGTCTGTAGTCGTTTGTGGATCTAGATCTGGTGGTTCAGATCCCCAGTTAACTCTTAGTACTTGCTCTGCTGCTAGCTTTTCCCCAGGCTCTTCAGCAGGTGTCTCTGTTCCAGCATTATCGTCTGTTTGTTCTACTGGCTCTTGATTTGTAGGTTCAGTTTTTGTACAACCTACAAGGCCTAGTGATAAAATCATCACTAAAACTAACATTAACGCTAAAAGCTTTTTCATTAAATCTCCCCCTCATTTATTAATTCTTTTTTATTATTAATAACACTCTTTTTTAATATAGTATAATTATTCACCTCCTTTGCATTAAAATAAAAATATATTTGAATATTATTCTATACACTTTAAAAATTTCCTTTATGTAAAATCTTTGTTACGCAAATGTAACATTTAAAAATTCATTTATTTACTTCGTCTGTTTTTCAATATTACTTTGCCTTACGATACAGACTATTATCTTTAATACTTATTTCTATGCATGTACATATTTTATAATTCCAATATAATTCCAAAAAAACACAGCAATAAATTATTGCTGTGTTTCCTGGTACATTTAGTGCTCTATGATATATGCCCATTTATAATCTGTATCAGCACCGACTGCGAATCTTGCTATACCTTTTACATATTCTCTTTGAACATATATTCTTGCTGGGTGAAATAATGGATATATTGGAATATCTCTTGCTAATAGTTTCTCAGCCTCAAGCATAGCATCTATTCTTTCATCTCCTGAACCTTGTTGAGCTATTTTAATGTAGTTATCATATTCTGGATTTGAATAGAATGCATCATTGTTTCCACCATTTGTTACAAATAGGTCCATAAATGTCATTGGGTCATTATAGTCTCCACCCCAACCTGCTACAGTTATTGTATAGTCTTTCTTATCATATCTTTGAAGGCGCATAGCAAATGTAACTGTCTCGATTGGGAGTTCTACTCCTAAGGTATCTTTCCACATTTGTTGTAGAGCTTGAGCTGTTCTGCTCCACCATGTTCCTTCACCTGATAAGATAGAAGCATGTTTTTGGAACTGTTCTCTAGTTATTCCAAGCTCTTTAAGTCCTGTTTCAAAGAATTCTTTTGCTTTTACTGGATCATATGGATATGTTAGGTCTCCACGATTTTCGGCAAAGTCTTTTCCATCTTTTCCAGCTAGTAGTGGTGGTGTTAATCCTCCAGCTACTATAGATCCATCTGCAAGTACATTATTAACATATGACTGTCTGTCTGTAGCATACGCAAATGCTTTTCTAATATTTATATTTTTGAAATACTCGTCTTCTGTATTGAATTGTAAATACCAAGTAGTTGCGTCAGCTGATGTACCGAATTCTGGTGAATCTTTGTATTTGCTTAAGAATTCTGAAGGTACTCCTGTTACATCAAGTTCTCCTGTATCATAAAGATTGACTCTAGTATTGTTATCAGTGATCATATCTCCTTCAATTCTTTCAAGTTTAACTGTATCAGCATCCCAGTATGTTAGATTTTTAACTAAGTTTAGTTTTTGTTCATGATCCCATGTTTCAATCATAAATGGTCCACTATAAACCATCTTATCTGGTGCTGTAGCAAATTCATCACCAAATTTTTCTACTGCAGCTTTTTGTGCAGGTATATAAGTGATAAATGATGTTAAGCTTATGAAAAATGGTGTTGGTCTTTCTAAGACAACTTCCAATGTTTTATCATCAATTGCTTTGATACCTACTTGGCTTCTATCTGTTATTTCACCAGTATTGTATTTTTCAGCATTTTTAATGTGATAGAATTGATATGCATATTCAGCTGCTGTTTCTGGTTCTATTGCTCTAAACCATGCATATTCAAAGTCATATGCAGTTATTGGTGTACCATCTGACCATTTTGCATCTCTTAACTTAAATGTATATGTCAGTTCATCATCACTAACTGTCCAATCTTCTGCTAATCCTGAACCTTTTGGTGTAGTACCATCTGGTTGTGTTCTTACTAGACCATCATATACAGCATTGATTATCCAGAAAGAAACTTGGTCTGTTGTTGTTTGTGGATCTAGATCTGGTGGTTCAGATCCCCAGTTAACTCTTAGTACTTGCTCTGCTGCTAGCCTCTCTTCTCCATTATTAGAAGAGCCCCCAGCATTGTCATCATTTGCTCCTTTATTGTCTGTGTTAGAATTCCCGCAGCCAACTAATCCTACAGTTAGCACCATTACTAGCGCTAAAACTAGTGCTATCCATTTATTTCTTCTCATGTTTTCTCCTCTCCCTTTAATTTATAGTTTGTATATGAAATTGACTCCTTCAATTTAAGATTCTAAAAGTAACTAAAGAGAAGGAAATCAATTTTCATCTGTTGTAAAATAATCCCTTTATTTTACCAAATGGCATGCAACAAAATGTCCTTCAGTAACCTCTACTAATTCAGGAGTTTTCTGCCTACATATATCCTGAGCCATCTTACATCTTCCCTGAAACTTACATCCAGGTGGCGGATTTATAGGGCTTGGTACATCTCCTTCAAGCATTATTCTCTTTCTACCCTTTTCTACTGCAGGATCTGGAATTGGAACTGCTGATAATAGTGCTTGTGTATAAGGATGAAGTGGTTTTTCATATAATTCATTGCTTTCTGCAAGCTCTACAATAGCTCCTAAATACATAACTGCTATTCTATCTGATATATGTTTAACCATACTCAAATCATGAGCGATAAATAAATATGTTAAGCCAAACTCATCCTGCAAGTCTTCAAGTAGATTTACTACTTGGGCTTGTATAGATACATCAAGAGCAGATATAGGTTCATCACATACTATAAATTTAGGTTCTACAGCAAGTGCCCTTGCTATTCCTATACGCTGTCTTTGACCACCGCTAAACTCATGAGGATATCTATTTGCATGCTCTCTTCTCAGTCCAACTAGCTCTAACAAATTATATATTCTCTTCTGTCTTTCCTCACCTTTATATAATCCATGAATATCTATTCCTTCTCCGATGATATCCGTAACTGTCATTCTAGGGTTTAAGGAAGCATATGGATCCTGGAATATCATCTGTGCAGATCTAGTAAACTGTCTCTTTTCTTGTTTACTTAGCCTACTTACATCCATTCCATCGAATATAATCTCTCCATCTGTTAAATCATATAAACCTATAATCGTTCTTCCAGCAGTAGATTTACCGCATCCTGATTCGCCAACCAGACCTAATGTCTCTCCTTCTTTTATAGTGAAGCTGATTCCGTCAACTGCTTTTAGAGTAAGTCCCCTGCCAACATTAAAGTGTTTTTTTAGGTTCCTAACCTCTATTAAGGTTTTTCTTTCCTCCATGATAGCTACCTCCCTTCTCCTGTAATAGGATTCTTAACATTAGGTGCATAACTATGTTGTAGCCAGCAGTGCACATAATGACTACTATTCAGGTTGGTCTTCTCTGGATGAATTTCTTTACATATTTTCATTGCATATTCACACCTAGCTGCAAAAGGACATCCCTTAGGAGGTGCAAATAAGTCTGGAGGAGTACCATCTATTGGTACAAGTCTCTCTTTTTGGCCTAAGTCTAATCTAGGCACAGATTTCAACAACCCCCATGTATATGGATGCTGAGGATTATGGAATATTTCATCTGCAGTACCGCTTTCAATTATGACACCAGCATACATAACTGCGATTCTATCAGCTACCTTAGCAACAACACCAAGGTCGTGTGTTATCAGAATTATTGAAGTATTAAGCTTTTTCTGTAAATCCTGCATTAACTCCATTATCTGAGCTTGGATAGTTACATCTAATGCAGTTGTAGGTTCATCAGCTATCAATAGTTTTGGATTACATGCGAGGGCAATAGCAATCATTGCTCTCTGCCTCATACCACCACTGAATTCATGTGGGTATTGCTCAAATCTCTTTTCAGGTGTTGGCATGCCAACTAATCTTAGCATCTCTATAGCTCTTTCTTTTGCCTCTGCTTTGTTCATTTTCTGATGTTTAATAAGGCCTTCCATTATTTGCTTACCAACTTTCATAGTTGGGTTTAAAGAAGTCATTGGATCCTGGAATATCATACTTATATCTTTACCACGCACTGCTTCCATTTGCTTATCTGTAAACTTAGCTAAATCTTTACCCTCAAAGAATATATTACCTTTCTTTATCCTTCCAGGGGGCATTGGAATAAGCTGCATTATTGTCTGTGCAGTAACTGATTTTCCACAGCCTGATTCTCCTACTATAGCTAAGGTCTCACCCTTCTTAACATGAAATGTTGTCCCTCTAACAGCCTGTACTTCTCCAGCATAAGTATCAAAGGACACAGTTAAATCTCTAACATCTAGTAGAATATTATCCAATTTATTTCCCCCCTTACTTTCTAAGTCTTGGGTCTAATGAATCTCTTAGACCATCACCTAAAATATTAAATGCAAGCATTGTTATACTGATTAAAAGTGCTGGGAAGAACATCTGATATGGCTTAATTAACAGCATCAGAGTTCCTTCCTGTGCTAAGCTACCCCAGCTTGCTAGAGGTGGTTGTATACCTAGTCCAATATAGCTTAAGAAAGCTTCTGTAAATATAGCACCAGGTACTTGGAATGTAAGGTTTATAATAATTGGTCCCATTGCATTTGGAATCAAGTGTTTCGCAATAATTCTTGATGTATCTGCTCCTAAAGTCTTAGCAGCCAATACAAATTCCATTTGTTTTAGTTGTAAAACCTGACCTCTAACTAGTCGGGCCATTCCTCCCCAACCAGAAATAGATATGGCAATTATAATTGTTTTCAATCCAGGACCTAAAACTACCATTAAAAGTATTACCCAAAGTAGCTCTGGTATAGAATATATTATTTCAACAATACGCATCATTATAATATCTACATATCCGCCCAAGTATCCAGATATACCGCCATATATAATTCCTATAGTAACATTAATGATTGCAGATACCATACCTATAAAGAGGGAAATTTTAGCACCTGACCAGCATCTAACAAATATATCTCTTCCTAAAGCATCAGTACCAAACCAGTGTTCTGAACTTGGTTCTTGATTTATTTTGGTAAAATCTTGTTGATCATAGGTAAAAGGTCTTATCATAGGTCCCACAAAAGCCATGATAACCACAAGAGCTAATACTACTAATGCAATTATTGCCAATTTATTTTCCTTTAGCCTTCTCCAAGCATCTGCCCAATAAGTCAAACTAGGTCTGATTATTGCCTCTGCACTTTCTAAGTCTTTACCTACCACTTCAAACATATCTTTTTCTAATCCAACTTGTTCCATTTAGCTCCCCCCCCTTTATTCATCTATCCTTATTCTTGGGTCAACTATACCATAGACAATGTCTGTTAAATACATCATAATTACTAGAATAACAGCATAGAATATAGTTGTTCCCATTATCAGTGTATAGTCATTTTGTTGAATACTTTGAACGTAGTATTTACCCATACCAGGAATTGCATATATTGATTCAATAACAAATGAACCTACTACGACACCTGCTATATTTACACCTAATATGGTAACTATTGGAAGTATAGCATTTCTTATGGTATGCTTCCATGTAACAACTCTTCTTGATAAACCTTTTGCTTTAGCAGTTCTAATATAATCCTGACTTAAAATGTCTAGCATACTTGTACGCATCATCCTTGCAATATATGCAATTGAAGAAAATCCTAAAGCTGCAACTGGTAAAACATAGTGCTTCCATGTACCCCATCTAGCTACAGGGAACCATTGAAGCTTTGCTCCAAACCAGTATTGAAATAATGCCGCAAATACGAATCCAGGTACTGAAACACCTATAACAGCAAGAAAAATAACAAAGTAGTCAAATGCCTTACCTCTGTTAAGAGCTGCAATAATACCAAATGTAATTCCTAATCCCGCTCCTACTGCTATTGACATTAAGCCTAATTTTGCAGAAACAGGGAAAGAAGTCCTTAACATCTCATTTACGGTTCTTGTTTTATACTTCATTGAATCTCCTAAATCGCCTCTAAGTAAATTTTGAAGATATTTTCCGTATTGAACTATTAAAGGCTGATCTAGTCCGTATTTTCTTTTCAGGTTTTCCATAATCTGCGGCTGAATCTTTTTCTCATTAGTAAATGGATCTCCTGGTATTGCACGCATTAAGAAAAAAGTAACGGTTATAATTACCCAGATAGTGATTAAGGCTATAATACCTCTTTTTAAAGTATACTTTAGCATGAACACACCTCCAAAAATCTTAATTAAGTCAAAAGCTTGTGAAAAACACTCTCCTTTCTCCGGCTAAATAAAATGAGAGCAGAATAAAAAATTATCTTTAAAGAAGCCGCTGAAAAATTAATTGTTCTGGATAAGCCTACATCTGAATCCAAGACAAGTATAATATGAAGTCGCTGCTATCAATTTTCAGAACTTTTAAAACTTTTTATTATGATACATCATATCAAGTAATTTTTCAATTAAATATAATTAAATAAATTGTTAATAAAATGTAACAAAATTCATTTCATAGGATTTACCTAGTTTTTTAACCAAAACATCAGCTTCTTAAAATTAGAAATTTTAAAAAAAAAAACAGTTTTTTTACATTATTTTAACTTTAAGTAAATAGATTTAAATTATAAATTATTATATTTTTTTAATACTTATTAGATAATATACTCATATATTTAAAAATTTTTATAAATAAACAATGTAGGCAATAGCAGTTTAATAAATCCAGCATAATTTTTTTATTTTTATTATTACATTTGTATGTTATAGTTTCTTATAAGAAAATATTATACTTTTATATTTATAATAATACAATACTATTTTCTTATAACACAAAAAGAAAATGCAGGGATTATTAACACATCCTGCATTTTTTTGTTAAATCCTAGATATTTTTTTCATATTTTATCTAATGATGTTTAAAAATTCTTCTCCAGTAATTATTTTTACTCCTAGCTCTTTAGCTTTTACTGCTTTAGAACCTGGGTCTTCTCCTACAATGCAAAAGTCTGTTTTTTTGCTTACGCTTCCAGAAGCTTTTCCTCCCATTTTTTTAATTATATCCTCAATTTCACTTCTACTGTAGCCTTCTATAGTACCTGTTATTACTACTGTTTTCCCTGTAAATATGGTCTCTTTTTCTATTTCTTCTTTCTCGTATCTGATTTTAATACCTACAGACAGCAGTTTGTCTATGCTATTTAGTATTTTCTCATCATGGAAAAATTCAATTATACTATTGGCTACAATATCTCCTATATCAGGAACCTTTATAAGCTCCTCATACTTTGCATTCATTAGTCTATCTAAAGATTTAAATTCATCAGCAAGATCAGATGCTGTTTTCTTGCCTACATTAGGTATTCCAAGGGCATAAATGAAAGAATCTAATGTGCAGTCTTTACTTTTTTCAATAGCATCTAAAAGATTTATAGCCTTTTTAGGACCAAATCTCTCTAAATTTACTAAGTCTTCATATTTTAATTCATATAATTGAGGTATGTCCTTCAAATGAATCTCTTCATAAAGCTGAGCTGCTGTCTTTTCGCTAAATCCTTCAATGTTCATAGCGTCTCTACTAGCAAAATGTACTAATCTAGAAACTAGCTGAGGTTTACAGGATAACGAGTTAGGGCAGAATATATGTACTCCTTCTTGTACAAGTTCACTACCACAGTCAGGGCATTTTTCTGGCTTAGTTATTTCCTCTGTATCTTCATTGCTGTCTTCTACTGTTCCCATTATTTCAGGTATTACGTCATTTGACCTTCTTATCCAAACTCTGCATCCTATAGCTACCTTTTTTCTTTGAATGTCATCCCAGTTATTTAGAGTAGCTCTCTTTACAGTCACTCCTCCTATATCAACAGGCTCAAGAAGAGCAGTTGGAGTAACTTTCCCAGTCCTACCTACATTCCATTCTATACCTATAAGCTTTGTAGTTGCTTCCTCAGCTTCAAATTTATAAGCAATTGCCCATCTTGGAAACTTCTGTGTATATCCTAAAACTTCTCTAGTCCTTATGTCATTTATCTTTATTACTAAGCCATCAGTAAGTATATCTAATCTTTTTCTTTCCTCTTTGACTCTCTCGATTTCTTCTATAACGTCTTCTATATTATTAAATACCTTAAGATATTCATATACAGGAAATCGATTTTCTTTTAGAAATTCTATCATTTCCACATGTGTATTAAAATTCAATCCCTCAGAGTATCCTATATTGTAAAAATAAGCTATAAGGTTTCGCTCTGCAGTAACCTTTGAATCTAAATTTCTTAGAGCACCTGCTGCTGCATTTCTTGCATTCTTAAGGGGTTCTGCTGCAGTTTCATTGTATTTTTCAAGGGCAGAAAGTGGCATTAACCCTTCTCCTTGTACCTCTATTGTACCTTTATACTCTATACTAAGTGGTACAGATTTTATTGTCTTAATCTGTGGTAAAATAGCTTCTCCTGTAACTCCATTACCCCTAGTTGCTCCTTGAACTAGACTGCCATCCTTATAAGTCAAATTAATAGTTAAACCATCAAATTTCAGTTCCATAACATAAGTTGGTTCTGGCAGCTTTTCATCATTATCCATATTGTACTGTTCTATTAGCCTTCTTACTCTCTGGTCCCAGCTTCTAAGCTCTCCAAAGCTTTGACTCTTATCCAAGCTCCAAAGGTTTCCTAAATGTCTATGCTTTTCAAACTTTTCAAGTGGTGCTCCTCCTACTCTCTGTGTAGGCGAATCAGGAAGTATGATACCAGTTTCCTTTTCAAGCCTAAGCAATTCATCATAAAGTGCATCATATTCCTTATCGCTTACCTTTGGACTATCTAGTGTATAATAATAGTAATTTAATTCATTTAAAGTATTTACTAGTTCCTTTATTCTAGCTTGATTATCCATAGCTTCACCTTCCCACTAAGTAATTAGTGTCCATCTCTCTTATTATATTGCTAACTAAAAACTAAGTTATTAGATTTTTAAGCTGAGTCAGACTATGTCCTAAAAATCTTGCTTATTTTTACCTTCACACAGCCTGAATGTCATAATAATTATGTTGTCAAAATTTCTATAGGTGCAAATGAAAGCAATAGCTTTTTTATACCCTGACTATTAAATGCAATTGTAATTTCCTTATCATTATCCAATTCTCTTATCTGCACTACTGTTCCTATACCCCAAGACTTATGGTTAACTTTAGTTCCTGGCTTTATATCTAAATTCAAATCCTTAGGAGCTTTTCTGGTATTTTCTATAGTATAACCAGTAAAGTACTTTAAAGAACTATTGCTATTTATGCTGCCTTTTGTTGAATTTGTAGAAAAATCATTATAAGCATCAGAAGATTTTTTCTCATTTAAATCTTCAATAAGCTCATCTGGTATTTCTCTTAGGAACCTAGACATAGAATTAATACTTGTTTTACCGTAAAGCATTCGAGTAACTGCGCGTGTCATAAATAACATTTCCTCTGCTCTTGTAATACCTACATAGCAAAGCCTTCTCTCTTCCTCCATATCCTCTTCGCTATAATATGCTCTCGAAGTTGGAAACAGGTTTTCCTCCATGCCTGTCATAAATACTACAGGAAACTCAAGCCCCTTTGCACTGTGAAGAGTCATCATTGTAACTGTATCAGCATCTGTATCTTCTGTTTTATCTAAATCAGAAAGTAGTGATATGTTTGCAAGAAATGCTTCAAGGCTTTTGTCTTCACTTGCTTCTTCAAAGCTAACAGCCACAGATAGAAACTCTTTTATATTCTCTATTCTGGACTCCGCCTGTAGTGTTTCTTCCTCACGTATTTCTTCTATGTATCCAATAGAATCTATTACATTTTCTATTAACTGAGTTATTGTAAAAATTTCCTTCATTGCAATAAACTTTCTTATCAGTGTAGAGAAAGAATTTAAGCTTTCTTTAGCTCTTTGAGAAAGTCCTGGAATGTTATCACATTCTAGCATTGCGCCAAATATACTTTCTCCTTTTTCTATGCTGTATTGTTCTAGTTTATCGAGAGTTGTTTTCCCTATTCCTCTTTTAGGTACATTTATTATTCTCTTAAAAGCATAATTGTCTAATGGATTTTGGATCAATCTCAAATACGCAATTATATCCTTAATTTCCTTTCTATCGTAAAATTTATGTCCTCCTACTATTTTATAAGGTATATTTGCTTTTAAAAATGCTTCTTCTATTACACGTGATTGAGCATTTGTTCTATATAATATAGCAAAGTCTGACAGTTTTCTATTTTCTTTTTCTAATAGTTCCTTAATTTTGTCTACTATGAAATTAGCCTCTTCATGTTCATTGACACCACTGAAAACTTGAATAAGACTTCCTTCATCATTTGCAGTCCACAGCCTCTTTCTTTTTCTTCCTTCGTTATTTTCTATTACTTCATTGGCTGCCTTCAATATTGTTTTCGTTGAACGATAATTTTGCTCTAGTTTGATTACCTTGGCATTAGGGTAATCTTTTTCAAAATCTAAAATATTTCTGATGTCAGCGCCACGCCATCCATAGATACTCTGATCATCATCTCCAACCACACATATATTCTTATATTTTTTTGATAATAGGTTTATGAGTATATATTGAGCTTTATTGGTATCCTGATATTCGTCTACTAAAATATATTTAAATTTATCTTGGTAATAATCAAGTACGTCTGGGAATTGTCTAAATAGCTCTATGGTTTTATTAATCAAATCATCAAAGTCTAGTGCATTATTTTCCTTGAGCTTCTTCTGATAAAGCCTGTATATTTCACCTTTTTGCCTTTCTCTATAGTCTCCATAATTTTGATTTATGTAGGTATCTGGTTCAACTAAATTGTCCTTCTGAGAACCTATAAAGCCCATCATTGACCCTGGTTCGTACAATTTTTCACTTAGGCTTAATTCCTTTATACAATCTTTTATCAAAGTCTTTTGATCTGTTGTATCGAAAATAACAAAATTGCTGCCATATCCAAGCTTCTCTATATGACTTCTAAGTATCCTTACACATATTGAATGAAATGTACCAGCCCATATATATTCAGCTTCGTCTCCAACTAATTTTCCAATTCTTTCCTTCATCTCATTTGCAGCTTTATTAGTGAAGGTAAGAGCAAGTATATTACTTGGTTTTACTCCTTTTTCTTCAATTATATATGCTATTCTATGAGTAAGTACTCGAGTCTTTCCACTTCCTGCTCCAGCAAGAACTAATAGGGGCCCCTCTGTAGCCAGTACTGCCTCTCTCTGCTTGTCATTGAGTTCATCAAGATAATTCATCTATTAATGGCTCCTTTCATTTCCTTATCCAATAACGGTCAAAAATATCAACCGAGCATTTAAACACATAGTTCGCTCTTATCTCTATTATTATACTTACTATACCCTATTATATAGGAAAGTGTAAAATATTTGAAGATTATATTAAAATATCTAACGTATTATCATTAGATTGAATAGCAAAATAAGCACTTTAAAATCTATGTAGCTCCATTTTGGAAATGAAAAAAATGATGTAATTATTGCTAATAATATGGATATTATTAGGACTATTTGGCTTTTAAAAAAACTTTGCAACTTGTTTTTGCTCATAGTATCTACCTCTAGACAAAATTTTTTATTTTTTCTCATATGTCGATTTTCACTGTTTTATTATATCATAATTTGTGTCATTATCTATAAGAAGTTAATATATTAAAAAAACCGTAAACTTGATATTCAATCAAATCTACGGTTCTCCATTTTTTGATATTGATTTTATCCCATTTTATATATCCTTACCCCTCCGCTAAATAACCCATAATATCTTAATGATGCGCTTATTGTATCTCTAGAATGTGCAGCACATATTAGATCTTCTTTACCATAATCAATAACTATCAATGTATGAAATGGTCTTCCATTGCTGTTTAAAATCGATACTGGATCTCCTCTATGAGCATATGCTAAAACCTTCTTAAACTCAGTATTGTCTCTAAAATATGTGCTGTCAAAATCCTTATATGAAACTGCCTTTGACATCCAATAATGACTAAAAGCATCTGCTCCTCTCCAAGTTGAAGATATCTTATTTACATCCCATAAATTATTTGACCTGCAGAACCAACTATTAAAATTAGCAGCATTTGTTCCTACCATTGGTTTTCCTCCTGCATGCAGTGCTTGTGAAACAAAATTAGCACAATCTCCACCCTTACCAGCATAGCTTGGATATTTTTCTGTATTATAGTTAAAAGCATAAGTTATAGCATACTCTACAGCTTTTTCAGGAGAATAGGTGGAAAAAATAGATATTTCTCTTCTACTGCTTTTTTTCGAATTATTCTTCACACTTTCAATAAGTGAATAACCATTTATATAGGAATTTACTGCTTCAATATTTATGTTATTATCTCTAGTTAAATCAGAATAATAGCCTTTTAGCAGATGTAGGTTCATTTCCCAATCAGATATAGATGTGTTTTTATTATATTTTTCTTTAATAATTCTTATAATGTACTCTTCTTCATTTAGCAGTTTCTTATAACCTTCAATATCTTCAGGCTTTAACGCAAAGCTTCCGTCAATCTGAGATTCTATTACCGTATTATTTTCATATTTTTTATAAAGAATATGTTTATAGAGCTTCTCAAGTTTGTATGGATTAATTTCCTTACCTTTAAATTTAGATGCAATTTCTTTATATACTTGCACTTTATCTAAGGTTTTATTTAAAATTGAATTTTTTATATTCTTAATAAAGAAAAATTCAGTCAGCATAAAATCCCCCTTTGCTTTTCAATCATTTTATGCTACTAGAACTATAATTGTTATATTATACCTTTAATTGAATAATATACAATGCATAAACACTTATCACTGGACTCCTAGCAAATCACTTTTAGGAAAAAATGAGTCACTATATAACTATTAAAAATGAAAAAGAGCTGTGCGCAATAAGCAAGTTAAACTTATTGAGCTTCAGCTCTTTTTTTATAACGAATAAAAGTCCTCTCTTAATATCCTTATTCAAAAACTTGCCATAATGAGTTTTTGGTAAATCGTCAATATCCTTGATTTCACCTAAAGCGCTTATACAGTAGCTCAAGAAAAGCTTCCTTAATTTAAAACAATTTAAAACACTTCAGCCAAAACTTCTCTTATAGAAAAAAATATCGCTGACTACTTATTTAGTAGTTTTGTGATATTCCATTTTTATTTTATACGAGCATAATCTACGTATTTATACAGCATATCACCTTCACTAAAGACATCTGACTCCTTTATAATTTGCCAGTTTTCATCTAAATCTAGATTTGGTATTAAGGTGTCTGCAGGGAAGGTTTTAAATACTTTTGTTATATAAGCCCTATCGCAGTAGTCTATAAGTTGGCGTGCAATGTTTCCGCCACCTATAACAAAGACCTCCATGTCTTTATCTGAAAAAGCTTTCAATCTATCTAGCAGTGGGAAAAGCTCATCTAGAGAATTTATAACTATGGCTCCTTCTGCTTCATAGTCTTTATCCTTAGTCAACACAATATTTATCCTATTAGGTAAAGCTTTCTTATCAGGTAAAGCTTCAAAAGTTCTCCTTCCCATAACAATTATATTACCTTCTGTAAGCATCCTGAATCTTCTTAAATCAGCAGATATCTTATACAATAAATCTCCATCATATCCAATATTCCAGTTATTATCCACTGCAAAGATCAATATCATATTTCTTTCCAAATCTTATCTTCCCCCATATAATGAATACTATATCTATTATATTTGTCTTTTTTATAGATATCACCATATATTGCCACTTTAAAATTAAATTTTGATCTATTCATTATTTTCAGCGTATTCAAATCCCAAATACTCTTCAAGAGTTATACCCTTTTCATAAATTTCCTTTGCTGTATCCTTCCCTACATATCTAACATGCCATGGTTCATAGCTATACCCAGTTATGTTCTCTTTGTCTTTTAAGTATCTTATTATAAATCCGAATCTATGAGCATTTTCCTTTAGCCATATACCTTCTTTAGTTTCCCCAAAATCTTCATCCAATGAAAGAAGGACACTCTTGCTTGAAACATCCATTGCTAGTCCTGTCTGATGTTCACTTTGCCCAGGTCTAGCTACAAGCTTATTTGCTTCCTCAACACCATCTCTTTCTACTCTGTTATTAAACAATATCTCTTGTCTTGCATAAGACCTATATCCAGAAACTGCATATAAGATTATTTCTTCCTTTTCTCCTTCTCTAAAAAGTTCTTCTAAAGCTAAAGCTGCCTCTTTCCTCATATATTTCTTTTGATCCTCACCCTCAAAAGAAAATCTTACATTAGGAATTACTAGATCACTAGGTTTATAATCAGAAGGCAGATTTCTTTCTTTGTTAACTAAGATTAGAATATCATCTAAATTGTTTACGACCTTTTTCCCTTCATCATCTATATATACAGTCTCTTCTAAATATTTCTTTTTCTCTAATTTTTCCTGCTCTATATAATCTTCATTATCTTTTTCGTTTACTTCTACATCTATGTTCTTTTCATCAGATAAAAGATCATCTTCTTTATCTTCGTTATATTCATTATCTTCAATAACATAATCACTATTATTAGATGATGGCTCAGCTAAAACAGATTTTTTTGTAGCTGGAGATAGCTTGTCCTTAACTTGTATAGCAATTAATATTGCAATAAATATTACAAAAATGCTTCTAAAAAGCTTAATTTTTCTTTTCTTTTTTAAATTATCTCTTTTGTTCATGTCTATCATCCTCTCATTGCCTCTTATGTAACCATGTTAATTATAACATGTATCGACAAGAAAAGGATATCAATAGGCAAAATGTAATATATTTGTTATAATTACTTACATTTTTCATTATTTTTTTAATAATAAAACTCTATTCAAGGCATTTTATTTAAGGTAATTTTTCTTTAGCTACTGCATAATGATTAAATAAAATCAAGGATTTCGACACTCTACTTAAATTTCATTAACTGAAGATTCATATTAAAAAACACAAAATAAAGCTTTTCTATTTTTAACTAACTATAAAAAAGTCTAACAGATAACCTGTTAGACTTTTAAGTTATGTTAAATGCTTTGCTCAGCTCGTTTACTTTTCTTTGCAAAGGCTAATATTGCTCCTAATGCTATAGATAGCATTGCTGCTGCTAATATTCTATATTCTGATGGTAGCCAAAAAGTTAAAGTGTGCGCCGGTATCCAGAATAAAGGTATTGTTTTTAATACGACAAATGAAATGAATCCTTTCCAATCTACTTTTTCAATAACCTTACCTAAGGAAATTCTACTGCCTTTATTTTCATATTTCATATCTATATATGTATCTGTAACTCTATGAAAGGCCATCATTACAGGTCCAAATGTTAAGTTAGTAGTTGCACTTGTAAGAAAAGCTGTTATCAACCTAGAATCACTTTTTGGAAGAAGCCCACTAGCCATTGCTCCTTGAACTCCATTTTGAAATATAGAGAAAAATAACGTTATACACATTCCTAAAAAACCCCATATAATTGCTCTATATATTAATCCACAAGGCATTTTCCAATTGCCTGTAGATATTCTTATGGCTAATAATTCTCCCATAGTAGCTAATATAAAAAACTTAATAAATCCACCAATATAGGCATGCTCTGTAGTAAATTTGATAAATTTATCCCCTGTCATAGGTGACAACATAATAAAAATACATAATATTAATATAAATGCCCATAAAATATCTCCTCTTTTCAAGTTATCCCCCCTAAAATTGTGTAATACAAGCATATTATATCATAAGCCAGGCTTATAATATATAAACAAATGAAGATTGCTTTTTTCTGCATAAGTAAATCAAAGATTTCGACAGTCTGCTTAAAGTTCATAAACAAAAGTTCTTGATTATGTGACTTACAGAAAAAACTTCCCTATTCATTTTTTATTCACCAAAAAACGAAGCATATAAAATATATACTTCGTTTTTTTATTGCTTAAAAATGCTATTTTTTTAATCGTCACAAATAAAGCTTTATAAATATGCTTTAAATATCAATATTTGAGTATATAATTTTACCATTTACTATTGTCATAACCACATTAAAATCATCATCTATAATAGTAAAGTTTGCCTTCTTTCCAGGTTCAATGCTTCCTTGTAAATGCTCTACTCCTGCTATCCTTGCTGAAACAATAGAAGCCATATTTACTGCATCTAATAGATTTACTCCTACATATTTCACCATATTCTTAATTGCAGTTATAAGCTTTAATGTGCTTCCTGCAAGGGAACCATTTTCTATTCTTGCGATACCATCCTTAACATACACATTTAACTCTCCAAGCATATATTTTCCATCCTCAAGTCCACCAGCCCTCATACAATCTGTAATAAGGTTTACATTTTCAGTCCCCTTCAACTTTGCTACTAGTTCAATTACAGCTGGATGAACATGTATCATATCTGCAATTAATTCACAAGTAACCCTATCATCAGTTAATACTGCTCCCACTGTACCGGGTTCTCTGTGGTGAAGTCCCCTCATCCCATTGAATACATGTACTGCAATATTGGCACCATTTTCAATAGCCTCTTTAGTTTGCTCATAAGTTGCATTAGTATGACCTATAGATGGATTTATATTCTGTGATTTTAAATATCTAATAAGCTCCATAGCCCTTTCTTTTTCAGGTGCAACAGTTACAGTTTTAATACATGAAGGAAAACTATTTACTAATTCTCTCATATCGTCTATATCTATTTCTCTAATATGCTCAGTAGGATGAGCACCCTTATGTTCTTCTGTAATAAATGGTCCCTCAACATAAGCCCCTAAAATCTCTGCACCTTCTACTCCAATATTTATAGCATCATATACATTTTTCACCGCAGACCTTATCTTATCCCAAGGTGCAGTTACAGTAGTAGCTAAAAAGCCTGTTACACCAACACTACCTAAATATTTTGATATTTCATTTAATGATTTATAATTTCCATCCATGGTATCATAGCCGTTTGCTCCATGTATATGTGTATCTATAAGTCCCGGTAGTACTTTATAGTTACTTAAATCAATAGTTTTTATGTTATCGTATATATCCTTTTCTATGACCTCTTCTACCTTGCCGTCTTTTATTAAAATTGAAGCATTTTTTAATATTCTATCTTTTAAAAAGACTTCTCCTGATTTTATTAAAAATTTCATTTATATTACCTCTCTTAAACTAAATTAATATATTATATTAGTACCATGGATCACTTAAAGACAAACAAAGATCTATTTTTTAGCATATCCCAATCTATCTAGTATTAAATTATATCCCTCAGCTCCATAATTCAACGCTCTATTTACTCTGCTTATAGTAGCAGTACTTGCTCCTGTTATTTCTTCTATTTCATTATATGTTTTCTCCTGTCTAAGTAGCTTAGCTACTTCTAGCCTTTGACTAATAGATTTAAGTTCATTAATAGTGCATAAATCCTCAAAAAATCTATAGCACTCTTCAATATTCTTTAAGCTAAGTATAGCCTCAAAAAGCTCATCTAACTGTTTGTCCTTAATTTTAGACCTATAGCCCATAAAATCCACCCTGCCCATTTTTATTCAAACGTTTTCATAATATTATTGTATAATTACCTACATAATTTTACAAGATGTTGCTGAAAGGTCATAGGGAATAGAAAAAGACAGGAACATTTTCCCTGTCAATTTAATAAAGCTACAGCCCTAACTGGAGAACCATCAGCATTTTCTATTTTAAGTGGCAATGCACAAATTATAAAATCTTTATTTACAAGCTGATTCAAGTTATTAAGATTTTCTATAATTAATTTCCCAGCCCCTAATATTTTATGATGTATCTCTAAATTGTGTGAAGTTATAGGCTCTACAGATATAGTATCTATCCCTATACCTTTAATATTAAGACGAGATATCTTTTCTGCTAGCTTCAAAGAAATAGTAGGAAATCCTTCAAAGTATTCATCTTTTCCCCATTTCTCACTCCAGCCTGTATAAAATAATATAAAGTCCTTATTTTCTAAATCATCTATATGCATAATGTGTTCTAAAGTAATTTCTCCTCCATAATTTATGTTTGTACAATCCACTATGACTCCATTTCCGTAGAAATACTCTACTGAAAACTGATCTAAAGATTTTCCATCTATAAATATATGCGATGGCGAATCCATATGTGTTCCAGTGTGACTGTAAAGCTTTATTTCCGTTTCTTTAAATCCATCTTTTTCAACAGTACATGGCACTTTAAAAACTGGAGGTTCAGTACCTGGATACACCTGCATATTCTCAGAAATTGTGTGTGTTAAATCCACGATTTGCATTTTACCCCTCCTATTATGACTTGCCAATTATTCAAACAGCAGCAAGTGTATATAAGACTTGAAGCTGTTGCATAATTAGACTTCTATAAAAATTATATCATACTAAGGTTATAAATCATTTATTGTTTACCCAATACTATATTATGCAACAGCCTCTTTATATAATAATAGGGGGGATCATTCTTCTCCAAGATAAGCTTTACGAACTCTATCATCATGTAATAGTTCATTTGCATTGCCAGAAAATACAATTTTCCCAGTTTCTATAACATACCCAATATCTGCAGTCTGTAAAGCTATATTTGCATTCTGCTCTACAAGCAGCACTGTAAGTCCAGTTTTTTCATTCAACTCCTTTATTGACTTAAATATTTCCTCTACTACTATTGGAGCTAATCCCATTGAAGGCTCATCTAACATTAATAGCTTTGGGGCAGACATTAAAGCTCTTCCAATAGCTAACATTTGTTGTTCTCCACCACTTAGTGTTCCTCCGTATTGTTTTGTCCTTTCTTTTAGTCTAGGAAAAAGCTCATATACATACTGTAAATCCTCTTCTATTTTCTCTTTGTCCTTCCTTAAATAGGCACCCATCATCAGGTTTTCTTCTACAGTCAAGGCAGTAAATATTTTTCTTCCCTCTGGTACGTGAACTAAACCTAATCCTACTATTTTTTCAGAATGCATATTAGTAATTTCTTGTCCATTATATTGAATACTGCCTTTAGATTTCACTAAATTAGATATAGCTCTCAAAGTTGTAGTCTTCCCTGCACCATTACTCCCTATAAGAGTAACTATTTGCCCTTTTTTTACTTCAAAGGAAATCCCTTTAAGTGCATGGATACCACCATAATATACTTCTAAATCTTTTACTTTTAGCATGACTCAGCACCTCCCTTGCCTAAATATGCAGCGATTACTTTTTCATTCCTTTGTATTTCTTCTGGGAGTCCTTCTGCTATTTTATTACCATAGTCAAGTACTACTATTCTATCAGAAATCCCCATAACTAGCTTCATATCATGTTCAATTACTAATATGGTGTATCCCTTATCACGAATTTTCTTTATGAGCTCTGTCATCTCAACTTTTTCTCCTGTATTCATACCTGCTGCAGGCTCGTCAAGTAATAAAAGTTTCGGCTCAGTAGCTAAGGCCCTAGCTATTTCTACTCTTCTCTGATGACCATAAGGAAGACTCACTGCTATTTCATCTTTAACATTAGTTAAGTCAAGAAAATCTAATATCTCTAACGCTTTCTCTTTCACAGCTTTTTCTTCTTTGGCTGCTCGCGGTGTTTTTATCATAGCACCAAACAAATTAGTTGATGTTCTGCAGTATTGTCCTGTCATTACATTTTCTAATACAGTCATACTGCTAAATAGTCTTATATTTTGAAATGTTCTTCCTATGCCTAATTTAGTTATTTCATATGGTTTAGATTTTTTTAGTTTTTCGCCTAGAAAATATACCTCTCCTTTTGTCGGCTCATATATGCCTGTAATAAGATTAAAAAATGTAGTCTTACCTGCACCATTTGGTCCAATTAAGCTGACTATTTCTCCTTCATCTATATGAAAGTCTACATTATTTACTGCTGTTAGCCCTCCAAAGGATTTTGTTATTCCTTTTGCTTCCAGTATTCTCATTCCTACTTGCACCTCCTTTTAAACTAGCCATACTTATCATACCCTGTGGTCTTATAATCATCATAAGTATTAGTAATATTCCATATATAGCATAACGATATGTTGAAATACTTCTCAATGCTTCAGGTAGAACTGCCAATACTGTAGCTCCTGCTATAACACCAGGTATGCTACCTACTCCTCCTAAAACTACCATTATCAATATAGTAACTGATTCATTATAAGTGAAATTATCTGGGTTTACATAGTGTATAAAGGATGCAAAGAACCCTCCTGCAATACCTGCTAATACTGCTCCTAGCACAAATGCTAATATTTTTAAGTAGGTTGGATTAATACCCATGGCCTCTGCAGCCACTTCATCATCTCTAACAGCTATGAGTCCTCTTCCAAGTCTGGAATTTAAAAGCCTAGATGATATAAATATAGTTAAAAAAGCAAATACAAGTATAATATAGAAATATCCGATATTATTATTTATTACGAATCCAAAAATTGATGGAGAAGGAATACCAGGAATTCCTGCCGGTCCCCTTGTTAAGGATGTCCAATTTATAAGAACTAAACGAAGTATCTCTCCAAAGCCTATTGTAGTAATAGCTAAATAGTCTCCCTTTAATCTAAGAGTGGGTATCCCTAAAAGCAATCCGAATATTCCTGCCATTAAAGCACTGGCTAGTAATGCTATCCAAAAAGATACACCAAAATTAACTGTAAGTAATGCAGTTGTATATGCACCTATAGCATAAAATGCTGAATGTCCCATGGAAAGCTGTCCTGCAAACCCTAATACAAGATTTAAGCTTAATGCTAATACTATATATAGTAAAACTATAACACTTGTTCTTAATAAGTAAGGCTGACTAGAAACTAGAAAAGGCCATGCAATTACAGCTACTGCTAGTATTATCCCAGCAATTGTTTTTGTATTATTATTTAGATTGGTAAATTTCTTAATAGCAATGTCAAATACCTTAGATAAAATCTTAATACCTACAAATAGCACGGCAGTATAAATTACCAGATTTAATAAGACACTCCATAAGTTGCCCATTCTGTTCCCCCCTTATATCTTTTCTTTAATTGATTTTCCAAACAACCCATCAGGTTTAACTAATAGAATTATTATAAGAATAATAAATGCTATTGCATCACGATAGCCTGAGGATATATATGCTGCACCTAAACTTTCTGAAATTCCCATTATTAGACCACCTATCATTGCACCAGGAATACTTCCAACACCTCCTATAACTGCTGCTATAAAAGCTTTAAGTCCTGGTACAAATCCCATCATTGGATAAACTGCTTTATAATACATACCTACTAAAACTCCTGCTGCTGCACCTAAACTTGAACCTATGGCAAATGTATAAAATACTATTCTATTAGTGTTTATTCCCATAAGCTTAGCAGTATCCATATCCTGAGATGTACATCTCATAGCTCTACCAAGCTTAGTATATTGAACAACATATGTCAAAATGGCAACTAAAACTATTGTAGTTCCTAGGATGATAAGCTGAAGAGTTGTTATCCTTAAGCCTAGGATGTTATATGCTTTATTGGTAATTACATCTGGAAATGATTGTGTCTCTGGTCCCCATACTAACATTGCAAAGTTTTCTAAAAATATAGCAACACCTACAGCAGATAAAAAAAGATTTATTCTTGGTGCCTTAAATACTGGACTGTAAGCAAATTTAGCTATGACAATTCCGAATAATGCTGCTCCTGCCATACCAAACAGAAATGCTGGAACAAGTGGCATATTAAATAGGGTTAAGGCAGTTAAAGATAAAAATGCACCTATCATGTATATATCACCATGGGCAAAGTTTATAAGCCTTATAATGCCGTATACCATTGTATATCCTATGGCAGTCAATGCATAAATACTTCCAAGTGCTATTCCATTGCTCAATTGCTCCATGAACATATTAATCACCTTCCTCTATTTTTGAATTACAGTTATTATTTAACAGTGGCTTAAGTACAGTTTAACGGTAGCTCAACAGTAGTTTATTAATTATTCAATTATTATTTAACTACTGTTTTACCACCGTTAACCTATTTAGCTACTTTGCTAAAGTTTTAAATGACATTATCTCCATTCTTAATTTTCATTTTCCCATTTTCAATTGAATTACTTATTTAATTGAATATCGTCTGGAACTATCTTTCCGTTTTTAACTGTTAATATAATTATTCCTCTAGTTACTTCATTATTTTCAAAGGATATAGGTCCTGCTACTCCTGGGAAATCCTTTACTTCATTTAGATATTTTGTTATGCCTTCTCTTGTTGCACCATTTTGCTTGATTCCCTCTATAATAAGCTTTGCTGAGTCATATGCTAAAGCTGAATAGTTATCAGGCTCTTTGTTGTACTTAGCTCTGAAAGCCTCAACAAATTCTTTTGTTCCTGGGAATTCTATATCTGGATGGAAAAATGCCGCAAATTTAATACCTTCTACTGCTTCTCCTCCTAATTTAACAAGCTCATCAGAGCTAATACCTTCTGTTCCTATTATTTGAATATCAAGTCCAAGAGATTTTGATTGCTGTGCTATAAGAGCTGTCTCAACATAATATCCCGCAACAAATAGTACATCTGGATTTTGTGCTTTTATCTTTGTAAGCTGTGGGCTAAAATCCTTTGACTGCCCTTCAAAATATGTTTCTGAAGCTACTATTTCCCCACCTAGCTTAATGAACTCATCTGTAAAATCTTCTTTAAGTCCTGTACCAAAATCGTTTGCTGTGAAAAGTATTGCTGCTTTTCTCTTTCCAAGTTGATTATATGCATATTGAGCAAGGTTTTGAGCCTGTGTCGTATCAGTTAATGAAATACGGAACATATGTGGTGTTGTACCATCTGTTATAGCTTTATTAACAGAGTCAGTAATAACTGGTATCTGTGCTGCTTCATAAATTCCTCTTGCAGCTAGTGTACATGAACTATTCCAGTGCCCTATTACTGCAAGTATCCTGTCATCTGAAGCAAATTTTTGTGCAACATTTGGCGCTTCTTTTGGATTTCCTGTATCATCTCCAACTATTAACTCCAGTTGTCTACCGTTAATACCGCCTGCTGCATTGACTTCATCAATTGCTAATTGAATTGCTTTAACCTTCATATCCCCAAATTGAGCTGAATCTCCAGTCATTGGATTTGCAGAAGCTATATAAATTTTAGATGAATTAGCTGAATCTGAGCTTCCGCAGGCAGATAAAAATATCATAGTTAAAACTAATAAAACCGCTATTATTCCTCTTTTTTTCATGTAAATACCCTCCCTTAATTTCTTAAGAATTTGATTTTGGAATCGTTTTCCTGTTTAAGAAAACATTTTTTCTTTCTCGCCTATAAATATATACAACTTCTATGCCAAGTTTTTAAAAAAATAATATTCTCTTCAATATTTCTATTGTTAAAAAAAATGCTCTAAATTTACAGGTTTCTTTAAGCTTAAAAAATCACTTTGCAATAAAAAAGACCCGTTAGGGTCTAAAAAACAAAATCAGTATAAGTATTTTTTATATGAAATAAGTTCATAGTATGAAATTATTTCATACTTTGTAAATTAATATATGTTGAATTTTAATTTTTTTAATTAACCTTTCATAAGGATTAAAGCTGCAGACAAAATATTTCTTAGTATTTTACAATATAGCTTATTCTTCTAAGTTATACTCCTTTATCTTTGTATACAAATGCCTTTCACTCATACCTAAAATCTTAGCTGTTTTTCTCCTATTACCTTGACAGTACTTTAATGTTGCTTGAATTAATTTTTTTTCTGCTTCAACAAGACTATCTCCTACATAAATAGGTACTAACTCATTTGTAACATTTATTCCAATGCTCCCTACTATTTCCTTTGGTAAGTCGGTAATTTCTATAATATCATTATTAGTAAGGGCTACTGCTCTCTCTATTATATTCTCTAGCTCTCTTACATTACCCGGATAACTATATTCTTCAAGGACTGTTATGGCGCTTTTAGATATTCCTGCTACTTCCTTATTGAACATTTCACTATACTTTTTCATAAAATATCTCACTAAAATAGGAATATCTTCTCGTCTTTCCCTTAACGGAGGCATATTTATGCTTATTACATTTAACCGGAAAAATAAATCCTCTCTAAAATTACCTTTTTTAACTTCTTCAGCTAGATTTTTATTAGTAGCGGCAATCAGCCTAAAATCTACAGGAATTGATTTTTCACTCCCTAATGGTGTAATTTTCTTTTCCTGTATTACCCTAAGAAGCTTTGCCTGAAGCTGAATATCCATCTCACCTATCTCATCTAAAAATATAGTACCTTTATCTGCTAGTTCAAATTTACCTTTATAGCGTTGATTAGCACCTGTAAATGCTCCTTTTTCATATCCAAAAAGCTCACTTTCTAGGAGATTATGTGGAATTGCTGCACAATTTATTATTTCTAGTGGTTTATCTGCTCTCTTACTTGAATTATGTATGGCTCTAGCTATAAGCTCTTTTCCAGTGCCACTTTCCCCTGTTATTAAAACATTTATATTTAAGTCTTTGACTCTTTCAATTATTTTAAAAACTTCACTCATAGCCTTACTAGAAGCTACAATATTATTTAGGCCTAGATTCTGATTAATTTGCTTAGTTAGATCCTCCACCCTATTGGAAAGGTTTTGATAATCTAATGCTTTATTGATCAGGATTTTTAAACCATTTATATCAAGAGGTTTGGTGATATAATAATAGGCACCTCTTTGAATAGCTTCTACAGAATTTTCAATACTTCCATAAGCAGTCATAGCTATAACTAAAACTCCTGGTTTTAGACTTTTTATAGATTGTAATACCTCTAATCCAGAATACTCTCCTAAATATTGATCCAAAAGCACTAAATCTATGTCCTTACTATTTAACATCTCTAGGCCTTCAGGTACACTAGATGTGCAATATACATTAAAGCTATCCTCAAGAGCAAATCTTAATGCGGTTAATATAGAAGGTTCATCGTCAATCACTAGTATATTATTCATTTCATCACTCTTCCTATATATATTTTTTCTCTATATGTTTTCTTCACTAGAAGTAGATGGTAGCTCTATAGTAATAGTAGTTCCTACCCCTTCTGTACTTTCTATATGGATTTCACCCTTATTTTCCTTCACAAGCTGATGGGTTATAGATAATCCTATCCCATACCCATATTTTTTTGATGTAAAAAAAGGGTCAAATACTTTACTCAATACTTCTTTTGGAATCCCACATCCATTATCCTGTATTGATATAAAGGATTTATTATCCTGTATTCTACCAGTTATTGATATTATGCCATCTTTATCTATGGCATCTATACAGTTTAATAAAATATTCATAATAATCTGTTTAAGCTGAGAAGTATCAGCCCATACTTCTATATGAGTCCCACTTTCATTTACTGTTATCTTTTTTTCATTTAATTTTTGCTTTAACAATGCTAACACATCAGAGGTTACGTCCTTTAGAATATTTTTCTTAGGCATAGGCTCCTTAGGTTTAGCATAGTCTAATAAGCCACTCACTAAATTATTTAATCTATTGAGCTCCTTAGGTACTATTTTCATAAACTCCTCAATAAATTCTTGATTGTTCATTTTACTAGGTAACATATCTATAAAAACCTTTATAGATGTAAGAGGATTTCTTAATTCATGAGCTACCCCAGCTGATAATTTCCCTAGAGCTTTCATTTTGTCATCACGTTTTGCTAAATCATATAGCTTTTTAATTTCTTCTGTTCTAATTTCAACCTCTCTCTTTAAGCTTTTGTTCCATCCAACTACAATTACTATTACTGACATCGCAATCAATATCACTATTAGCGATACATAAAGTAGCCTTTGCCATTTCTTCCCTGGTTCTAATATATCCTCTCCAAACCATTTCTTATATATTTTATCATAAGTCCCGTTAGCCTTTATAGTAGCTATTCCTTTATTTAATAACTCCAAAAGCTCTTTATCTCCCTTTTTTGTTGCTGAGCAATACTCTGTTACATACATAGGTTCTCCTACTATTTTAACCTTATCTGACAAACCTTTTTTTTGAATATAGTAAATTCCTGTTAGTCTATTTCCAACAAAAGCTTCAACTTCACCAGTTAATAAAGCATCTAAAGCTTCTATTTGATTTTCTTTTTCCACAAGAATTATGTCTGGTACTTTTGCTAATAACTCGTCTGTCACATCCCCTGCCTGAAAAGCTACCCTTACTCCTGCTAAATCTTCTAACCCCGCAATATGAGTAGTATCCTTCATGACAAATATATTTTGAGAATTTACCACAAGCTCCTCAGAAAAATCAAACATCGCTTCTCTTGTAGGTGTTTTAGTTATACCTTGTATAACATCTATTTCACCTTTTTTAAGAGAATAAAGTGCTGTTTCCCAGCTCATTGGAATTAGTTCTATATCTATACCTAACTCAATTGCCACTGCTCTCATAATATCAACATTAAATCCTCTATAATTACCATCTTTATCTATAAACTCATAAGGTGGATAATTATTGTCTCCTCCTACTTTAATTATCCTATCTGATAAATCATCTTCATCTATTGCATATACTATACTAGATAATGAAAGTATTAAAAAGCTTAATATAAAAGTCAGAATACTTTTTTTGGATAGCATTAATTTCACCTCTAGGTCAGGTTTTTCAATTCTGTGTTTTTCGACAAAAAGTCTTTAATATAATAATAGCATATTATACCAATATAATTAATCTATTTTATTTGAAAATTAAGAAAAAATAATTATAGGATTAAAAATATATAATCCTGATTAATTTTGATAAATAGCTTCATATATTTAGCTCTGCAGTCCTGGAGGTGCAAATGTGGTAGATAAAAAACCAAAAAATAAATCCGCAGGCATAAATGGATATGAGTACCTCTTACAGACATATAATTCGCGAAAACATCCTATTATAGAGAACCAAACTAATGCTGCCTTTTTCCCTTGGAGTATGTTAAGAGATGTGGATGCCATTGATTCAGCAAGATTTTATGAAGGCACAGATGCAGTTGAAGAATAAAACGAAGGGGTGAAAAGTAAAAGCATCTAAAATAAACTTTTCACCCCTTTTCCTTTTTCTTATAACAGATAGAAAATCTTCTATATAAGAAATCTCATTCAAAAAACTTCCAGTCAATGAGAACTACTTCTCTTATCAATACTTTTTTAAGTAAGAAAAGTAATAAATATAAAAGTTCAATACAAGAATTTTATTCAAAAAACTTGACCTATTGAATTTTAAGCAGGCTGCCAAAATCTTCGATTTCATACAAGTCGCTATGCAGTAATTCAAAGAAATCAACCTGTATTTACTTTTTATGTGTCAGTATAAGCTTTTTTATTCTACATTCAGAAAATAATCTTGTTGTTTTGTGTCATTACCCGGGAAATATGTCACATAATAATTAATCTTAATTCGTCATCTAAATATTTCAAACACTATTTCATCAATTATAGGCTCCTTCGCGGCCCTTGATAAAATCTCATTTTGCTTTATAAATCTTGGAATTTTATTTCTTGGCTTCCTTTTATACATATCATAGCCTTCTATAGCCATTGTATAAAACTCATCATAGCTATATATCTTAAATCTCTCAAGTCCACATTTCTCAGCTACTTCTTCAACTAATGCAATGACTAGTTCTTCATAGCCTATGTCTTCGTCTAAATTTAAAAGCTCTATGAGCCTTGGAATAATAAACTCTAAAAGCATCCGTCTATATGGAATATTTTCTATACCTAAGATTTTTCCTATTTTCAACACCTTTATCTCTTCCATATCTAGTAGAAAATTCAAAAAGAATTCTTCATCCTTTTTAGGTTCTATGTAGTATTTTCTACCTTTAAGGCCTCTGAATACCCTCAGCGTATCATAATATCCTAACTGCAGATTTTTTCTTGCACTGCTATTAGTAAAATCTAATGTATGACATAGTTTTTCAGAAGGCTCTATATATGTGATTTCTAAATCTTTTTCCTTTATTTTTCTTACTCTTCCTATGGCATAAAGTCTTATGGCAATTATATTTCTATAGCCCTTTTCGTACAAAAGCTTTATAGGTAAATTATCAAAAAAACAACCATCAATAAAAAGCTTACCATCTACTTTTTCCAGCTTAAATGCAGGATGATAAGCGCTGGCCATTATATAATCTGTGATTTTCCCTTCTGGTATATCCTCTTTGAAAATCTCCATAGGCTTCTTATCTGTTAACGATACTGTTACTATTCCAAAATCCAATTTAGATTCTCTAATCCTCTTTTCATCTATGTTTTCATTTATAAGTCTTCTAATGTTTTGAGTATCAAATCCCTTATTTTTTATGATTTTTATTAGCTTTCTTGCAAATTTAGGTATATCCTTTGTTTTTATATCCATATCCATGAGTTTCTTAAAATCCTCATCATTTACATCAAGTACATCAGAAGGTGTTATGTTGTACCATATATCATAAGCCCTTTCTATGTCTCCTTGTACAATCATTGCTCCATTTATGGCTCCTATAGATGTACCAACTACTCCATCTACTTCAATGCCTAGCTCCTTTAAAGCCTTACATGCTCCAATTTCATAGGAGCCTTTTGCCCCTCCTCCTTCTAAAACAAGACCTAACATAATCCACCTCCTACTAAAATTATAATAATATAATACTTAATCTCTGCCGATTAGGTTCTATTTATACCCATAGTTTTGTCCTTTAAAAGTAAAAAAAGCCCTAAGCAATCAAGTTTCAAGAGAAGGAAAACTTAATCGTTAGAGCTTTCATTTTCAACATAATATCACAGTAAAAGAAACAGATATAATATATTAAGGTAGTAGCTATAGCTATTGAAAAATTTATTTTATATTTTTTAATATCTCTACTAACAGCTCATATGTTCTCTTAGTAGAAGATATACTTAAAGCTTCTTCAGGTGTATGGACATTTCTCATATCAGGACCTAAAGATATCATATCTAATTCTCCCAATCTCTCTTTAAACATTCCACACTCAAGTCCTGCATGTATTGCTGTAATTTCTGGTTTCTTCCCATAAAGTTTTTCATAGGATTCTACACATATTTCTCTTATCTTAGAGTCAGGATTATATTCCCACTCAGGATAGCCTGATTTAAATACATTATTTACACCTAGTATTTCTACTAAAGCTTCAATTCTTTCTTGAATCGCATATCTTATAGTTCTTACAGAGCTTCTTATGGAAGTATTAAATGTCACATTTTCATTATCAGTTGTAACTACTCCTAGATTTGATGAGCTTTCGACTAGTCCATCAATATCTGCACTCATACTGTGAACTCCATTAGGTATTAACATTAATAGTTTTATTGCTTTATCAGTTGTTTCCTTGGAAAAAGCTCTCTTAGGATTCTCCACAGATTCTATTTCTACTCGTATGTTTGGATCTGCTGTTTTGTACTCATTACTGAATATAGCTTTGTAATCTTCAATAATCTTTTCAAAGCTGGATATATGTTCTGGATTCATTAGAATTACTGCTTCAGAATCCCTTGGAATAGCATTAATTTTTGCTCCTCCTTTTAAATCTGAAAGATAAAGGTCCATATTTCTATATAGAGTATTTAATAATCTTCCCATAAGTTTGTTAGCATTTGCCCTGCATTTATCTATTTCAGCTCCTGAATGTCCTCCAAATAATCCCTTTATCCTTATTTTATAGGCTTTATAATTATCCATAGAATCTTTCCAATCAATAGGCAAAGTTATAACAGAGTCAATACCTCCAGCACAGCTTGTTAAAAACTTCCCTTCTTCCTCTGAGTCTAAGTTTATCAGCATCTTTCCTTTTAAATTCTCTGGATTTACGTTTAATGCTCCAACCATGCCAGTTTCTTCATCAACTGTGATTAAAACCTCAAGTGGTGGATGAGAAATGTCATCTGAGTCCAAAATTGCCATAGCCATAGCCACTGCAATTCCATTGTCAGCTCCAAGAGTAGTGCCTTTTGTCTTAATGAAATCCCCATCTATAACTAATGGAATAGGGTCTTTATTAAAGTCATGATCAACATCTGCATACTTTTCACACACCATATCCATATGTCCTTGTAAAATAACTGTTGGCGCATTTTCATAGCCTTTTGTTCCTGGTTTCTTAATAATTACATTAAGGCATTCTTCTTGTATTACCTCTAATCCTCTTTCCCTTGCAAATTTTACTAGATAATCGCTGACTTCCTTTTCATTGCCTGAGCCTCTTGGAATTCTAGTCAATTCCTCAAAATATCTAAATACTTTTTTAGGTTCTAAATCTTTAAGTATATATTCCATGTCTATGCCTCCATATTATTTTATTTTAATATGTATCTTATCTGTCTACCTTTATTGTCAATATCTATTATACCACTATCCTTTAATTGATTTATAACTGTCTCTGTAATAATTGCAGAATCCTTTACAATTGCTTTATTTTTACTGAAAAGTAATGATGCCTTTAGGTTTAAAACCTCTCCTTCAAGTTCCCTTTTAGTCATAGCTCCATTTTTCTTTAAGGCCATCATAATCTTTTTCTTTGCTTTTCTTTCAAGCTGTCTCAATAAATCTTCAGCTTGCCTCTGCTGTTTTACATACCCCCAAGCGTAAAGAAACATGACAATAATTGCAACAGATAGTATCTGCATTATAGTCATAATAATATTCATAGCATCACCTTATTTTCTTTAAAAGTGATGAATTCATTATTTTTCAAAATTCTTATAAAAGTTATAAGTCTTTCAAGGGCAGGTTCTGCTGACTTGCCAAACTTGTCTCTCTGAAGTTCAATTAATTCGCCAACACTTCTCTTACCATCTATATTTTTCCAAACATTACTCCCTTGCTCATCTAAATCTATCACAGTTCTTTTAGGAGTATTAAACAATTTTCTCACAACTTTATCAAGTATAGTGTTTCTCCATATTATTAGTTTAACTAGGCCATTTTCATCTACCTCCCAGTCAATTTTAGTCGATCTAACTGGGATAAGTTCTAAGAAATTTATTTCTCTATTTTTTGTTTTTTTACCCATTTTATTCCCTACCTTTAGTTTATATTAAAAAATTAAAAATCATATGAAAGGGAATAGATTACTATTCCCTTCTCTGCTCATATATTTTATTTATTATCAACTTTTCTCCATATAGAAAACTTCATTAAAGTCAACATTAAAAGTACAAAGAACACTACTGCACCAATACGGCCCATTACTCCATTTCCTACTCCAATGTCGATATTTAATGCCGCAAGAGCTGCAAGAAGTATACCTATTAATCCTTCCCCTGCTATTAAACCTGAAGAGTAAAGGATTCCGCCTTCAATTTTTCCTTTTACCTCTTCTTGCTTTTCACTCTTCTTATCTAATATTCCTCTTAGTATACCTCCAATCATTATTGGCGTACTCAAATGAATTGGTAGATATAATCCAACAGCAAATGGTAGCACTGGTATTCCTAATAACTCAACAGTTATGCCAATACCTACTCCAGATAAAACTAATCCCCAAGGAAGGTTTCCATTCATAACTCCTTCAATAACTAATCTCATTAATGTTGCCTGTGGAGCTGGAAGATCTGTTGAACCAAATCCAAAACCTTTATCTAATAGTATCATAGTCAATCCTATAAACAATGCTGAAGCCACTACTCCAATAATTTCACCAATTTGCTGTTTCTTTGGAGTTGCTCCTACTAAAAATCCTGTTTTTAAGTCCTGAGAAATATCCCCTGCTATTGCGGCAATTATACAAATTACTGCGCCTACAGTTAATGTAGATATCATCCCTGATATCCCAGAATTGCCTGTTGCCTTGAAAATAATAGCAGTTATAAGCAGTGTAGCTATGGTCATACCTGATACAGGGTTATTTGAACTACCCACTAAGCCAACTAACCTAGAAGATACAGTTGCAAAGAAGAATCCAAATATAACAACAATTAAAGCTCCTCCAATACCTACTGGAATAGTTGGTATTAATGCCATTAAAACTATTATCGCAATTAAACCAATAAATATTAGTTTCATTGATAAATCTATATCTGTTCTAACAGCAGAATTTCCACCTATACCAGATTTATAGCCCTTCATAGCTTCCATAAATGTTCTGATTATTAATGGGAAAGACTTAATAAGACTAATGATTCCACCAAATGCAACTGCACCTGCTCCAATATATCTTACATAGTTACTCCATATTCCCCAGAATCCTAGTTCACTAATAGGTACTGTTGCTGGAAACATTACAATATTTCCTGCAGAGCCGATCATGGTAATTAAAGGAATAATAGCAAACCATCCAACAATAGCTCCGCTTAGCATATAAGCAGAAATCTTAGGTCCAACGATAAAGCCTACTCCAAGTAGTGCAGGCAATACATCTATACCAATTGCAGCACCATCATAGCCTTTAATACTCCATTCAATCTCTGATGGGAATAATTTTAATCCATCAGCGATGAATTTGTACAATGCTCCTATTCCTAAACCTGCAAAAACAGTAGAAGCTTTAACTCCTCCCTCTTCTCCTGCTAATAATACTTCTGCACACGCAGTACCTTCAGGATATGGAAGAACTCCATGCTCCTTTACTATTAATGCTTTCCTTAAAGGAATCATAAATAGAACTCCTAAGATACCGCCAAAAAGAGAAATTATGACAATGCGAATAAGGCTAACTTCAGTAAGCCCTTCATTAGCCCAAAAGAATAATGCAGGTATTGTAAATATTACTCCAGCTGCTAATGCTTCTCCTGCAGAAGCAATTGTTTGAACCATATTATTTTCAAGAATTGATTCTTTTCTTAAAATACCTCTGATAATTCCCATTGAAATAACTGCAGCAGGTATGGAAGCACTTATAGTCATACCAACTCTTAAGCCCAAATAAGCATTTGCTGCTCCAAATAATACAGATAGTATAATACCGATAATAATTGATGCTACTGTAAATTCAGGCATAATCTTTTCCGCAGGTACAAAAGGAACATATTCCTCTTCTGCGCTTTTCTTTTGAATTACTTTTTCAGTCATTATATTTTCCCTCCTTAAAATAACATCTTATTATTTTAAAAAATCGCTTGTCCCTCCTTTCTTTTTTTAGTTCTTTCCTTTATATATATAGTCTGTTTATTTTTAATTTATTCTAATTTTAGTGAAAAATAGATGATTTCTATAAATTATCATTACTGAAAGATGTATTTAATAATAAATTCACTTAACAAAAGATTTAATTTTTAATTTTAAAGGTTATCAAAATCATTTAAAATCAAGCAGTATTTTAAGCTATAAAAAAGCCATATAAATCTTAATTTTTAAGATTTATATGGCTTTATCTGAATCTTGCAATATCTTAAATATATGTCTTATTTCTATTCCCACTCAATTGTTAAAGTTTTATTCGTCGTTATTCCTATTATTTTCAGTTATTTCTATTATCATATTTGCTCAAATTATTGTCAATTTTTAAGTTTAGCAATTTTTTTGCTTCCATATTGCTACCACGTTGATTCTCTATTCCGCATAAAATGATAAGCTTATTTTTCATCTTTATCATGTAAAGTATCTCCATCGTTTTTTATTTTTAACCCCACTTTGATTCATATCTTGAACTCCTTCCGATACCATTGGTGAAGGTCCTCTGTGGTGTTTAGCTTGGCCGCCAGCGCCTGGCCACTTTCGACCAGCTTGTAATATTTGTGTTTGAACTCTTCGATTGTTAATACCTTGAACTGCCATTCCCCCGGCATGTATCCTTCAGATATGAAGGTAAATCCCTTCTCGGTCTCCTCTGTAATCTTTCCCGGGATCTCATGGCCTCTATTGGTATCAAAATAACGGAGGTTGCCTTTGTGCATGTGTACGTCCAGAGCTATGCCGGTGAAACTTTCCTCATCCGGAAGCTTGTATATATAAACGGCTTGTCTATCCATGATCTTTTTACCTCCTCTTTCCTGAAAATAAGCACTTTGCACCGTACTGGCACTGTGCTATTACTGTGCTTTTCCGGTGCATCTCTGGTGCTCTTTTAGTGGCCTGTATTCTGCTATTATACTACATCAGACATCTGATTAAAATACCTATTGAAACTCTGGCGCTGGTATTTTACTGCACCTTCTGTAAAGCTGCGGATTCCTGTATTTACTAAAGTTGTTTATCTGAATGTAATTGCTTCCATTCGTACTGTATCGCACGATAAAGCGTCTATCGTGCAGGCTCTGCAGCATTTCATCAACCTGGCCTGCGCTCACGTCGTCAAATCCCATTATAACCTTCTTAATCTTCCTGGGATTGTCCTCCATGCGTCCCTTATCATCTGCCATGATCCAGAGGCCTGCAAATAATAATCTGGTTAATGGCGGGAGCTCTCCCATGGCATCGTTGTCAAAAATGAGGTTCTTTATATTGCTCATTTGCTCCATCTGCCTTTGAAAAACTGGTGTTATACATGCTTTACTCATACCGTTAACCTCCTTCTCAAATTTTAAGCCGTTATTTTGATGGTATCGGCGTCTCCAGTAATTAGTCTTATCAGCTGTGTGCCCGCTCTGATTCCATCGATATAGCCCTGGTCATACACAGAAGTTGTAAGATTGTTGAGTTTGTCTTCTGCCGCTATTTTGCCTACTTTTTCAGCCAGTAATGACAAGATTTCCTCTTTGGTTACCTCGATATCCTCCTGAAGATCAGCTGTAGATATGGCATTGGTATTCTCCTCGGTCTGCAAAAAACATGCTAATTGATAAATGTTCTTTTTCATCCTTCATTCCTCCTCATTTATTATTCGTTCCGGAACGGGCACCAGGTCGGGCTGGTCCGTGCATACCTTCCTGGTATATGTTTGCCTACCTTCATGCAATCGTGCCGGCTCCCTCGCTTCCCTTCCGGGGTTATTTTGCAGTACTCACACTTCTTACAGTGTGGGATTGGTTTCTCCTCCGGCAGTATTAGTTCTGCAGGGAACTCCTGTATTAAATCCCCGCCCCAGACTTTCTCCAGCTCTTTGCTGCTATTCATAAAGACCGGGATTTCGGCGGTTCTGGCTGTAGTGACGATTGTCTCTATCCATTCCCGCTTCGGCTTTACTTTGTCCCGCCTATTTCCGGTCTCGGCTCCGATGATGATCCAGTCCATAAAGTCTATGTCGCTTATGTCTATCTCCTCCAGGAGCGGCTCTATATTGATGAATTGGTTATGCTGCTTCCTGGGGAGGAATACTATCTGATCAAGGTCAGCGCTCCTGGTGACGGTCGTCCCGTACCAGAAATTCCTGGAGCGGGGGAGTAGTCCTATGGAGCTCATCTGCTCATATCTTTGTGGGTACCTCGTCATGAAAAGGTAATTATGCCATGGTGCTGCTTCACAGGCCCTGAATACTTCCTCTATCCAGGTATCCGGGATCCAAGGTCCGAACAGATCCCCCAAGCTGCAAACGAAAATGTTCGCTGGTTTCTTCTTTTGTGCCGGCATTGGCAGGCGGTACCTGTGCATTATAGGTTCAAATCCCACCGGGTCCGGTATAACCTTGCCTACCTGGTTTTTAAATGGGTTATCCAGGATATAAAGTCCGTTTTCATCCTTCCGGAGCTGGCTGGATCCTTTGTTGATCCTCACGTCTCCGGAGAAGCGCTTTGCCTGTTTCGCTGCGTAGCAGTATGGGCAGCCATACCGGCAGCCGGTAACTGGGTTCCAGGTGAAATCGCACCACTCTATCTTTGATTTGTTCATCATCTGTTTATAACTCCTTTCTTAGTTATCGCATTACCTCCTCCCTGAACCGGTATTAGTCGGTGATAGGTAAAAGGTAATAGGTAATAGGTTAAAGGTTAAAGGTAATAGGCCCGGCTTGTACTGTGCTTTTCTCATACTTGCATGAGGCTAATCTGGTGCTTTTTGAAAGTCCTTGATTTTGTTAGGTTTCCAATAGGCACCGGTGTAATGTCCTTATGTTGCTGCTTTGCGATAGCTGCAGCTTCTTTTCTTATTGTCTCAGCTTCCTCCGGTGTCCTGGCTGTGATCAGGATGGTGATTACTCCAGGCTTTAGTTCTCGTGCTACATGGATCGGCGTTTCGTCCTCGTCAATCGTGATTATGTACCTTACCTTTGGCTGCTTTGTGATAGCTGATTGCAAGCTTACTACTTTGGCCATGTTTTTTACCCCCTATATTAATTTATGTGGTTGGGTCGTCCTCTTCGGGTATGTTTGCCTGCTCCTGGTTGGTATCCACCCGCGCCGCGTGGAGGCGGCAGGCTTGCGGGCATGGCACCTGGCGGTGCCGGTTACTATATGTGTGGTTGGGTTGTCTGTTGATCCGGTTTTCTTTTGCCTGCTGGCTTCCGGTACTGACTTTAAGTTAGTTATAAATTGAACTATGGGAGCGGATCTGGTACAATGTTAGTACAAGACCGCTCCGGTTGGTCTGTGTGAAGCTCTTTACATCAAAGCTTTTAGTCGGGTGCTGATGTAAGGGGCTTTTCTTATGCCACTGTGAAGCGGCGGGATTCCGTTTCCTTCAAGTATTGCTTATAAAGTTCTGCATGTGTCGCCTTAAATGCTGCTGTATCAAAGCGGCTGCTTTTTACAGCCTTCCAACGGATCTTGAAAACATCAACAACCATTTCATCAACTCCTCTGGCGCTCATCTCAGCTTTAATCGCATCCTGAATACTATTTATCTCCGCCTGAAGCTCTTCCGCCATTGCCTGAAGTTCTTTAAGTTCTCTAACTTTGCTTACTAATTCGATTGTACTCATGTGATCACTCCCTTTAATTATTTCTGTTTATAATATAAACGATATTGTTTATAGTGTCAATGACTAATTTAACGATTCTCAATAAAATAGAAATATTATCGTTGATTTATTAAATAAATTCGTTTATAATGAGAATATTGAAAGGAGTGGTTGTATGTCAGTGTCTGAACAGCTGAAAATTCTATGTGTAAAGCTTGGAATAAGTGTCTCCGAACTTGGAAGGATATCCGGGAAAAGTCCACAAGCTTTCAGCCAGAAGATGAAGCGGGAAAGTTTCACTGTAGACGAATTAAAGAAAATTGCCGAAGCAGCCGGATGTAAATACGAGGGCTCTTTTATACTGCCATCTGGCGAGAAGGTAACATACTAAAAAAAAGGAGGTTGCCAAAATGTCCAATAATGAGATATACAAGTGCATAGCCTGTGGCAAACACTTCTCCGTGACTATATCAAATGCAGGATATCCCGGCGGGAAAGAACGAGAAAGCATAAATTGTCCCTGGTGTGGTG